>JACCDO010210170.1_pt1 | contig 59769 bp, 59 predicted proteins | sample 7446101 | NCBI WGS metagenome assembly JACCDO01 (sample SAMN15323440, study PRJNA562643) | freshwater metagenome | isolation source: river surface water | place: USA:Blue River Watershed | collected 2017-08-16 | reverse complement strand
TTAATATAGATTTTTATAAAAATAACCCCAAATTAGAGAGTTTTGTTTATAAAAGAGTTCATTATAAAATGGATAAATTAGAATATAATATTGATTCAGAAGATATAAGTGATATTAGTTTTTCAGTAAAATCTACTTTTATGGATTATGGATTAAAAATATCATTTGATAAAAATGTTATACATAATGAAAAAATTAGTTTTGTTTTAATATTTTATACCCATGATGAATTAAAAAAAGAAAATATAAATACAAAAAAAGAAGAAAATGATATGTTTGTTATATTAAAACAAACTTTTGATAATTGTACTAATGAACAAGATAAAATAAAAGCAATTAATGATATAATTGATTATATGATATTAGTTGCTGAAAAATGTTATTATACTAAAGATTATAAAAAAATATCATTTTCACAAAAATTATATTATTTTATTAATAGTAATCATGTTGAATTAGAAAATATATGTATTAATTTTCATTCTACTAATCAAATAAAAAATTGGATTTATAATACATTAACTGAATTATATAATGATATTGATTTATATGACATGTCACAAGCATCTTCATCACGTAGAACTGAAGAATCATCTGCTAGAAGATCTAGTAATAATAATATGTCAACAGTATAAAAGCTAATGTTGAGTATATTTATGTTTTTCTAAATTATATATACGATGTCTTAAATTAGTAGATGAATATGTATGTTCCGATCTTGGATGAAACATAATTTGAATAGGTAAATCAATACCTGTAAATTTTTTACCAACATAATCATCTCCTAAAAATCTAATATTTGGATTTAAATCTTTTAATGATTGATATAAAGATTCTTCTGTACTATAAATAAAATAATAATCAATATATCTATTACTTTTAAGTTGAATTTCTCGTTCTTCTAAACTTTGAATAGGTTTATTTTTTTCTGGTCTATCAATAGTTGGATCAGTTTGAAGTCCGACTATTAATATATCGCAATTCATTTTTGCATCTTTTAAAAAAATATGATGACCTGCGTGTAACAAATCCCAACATGAAAAAGTTGCTCCAATTTTTTTATGTTTGAATACTTGCCTAAAATGTGCTAAATTATTTATATCAATTAATTCTGCCATTATAATATAAATATTATAATTTATTTTTTAATTCATTTTATAAATATGATTAATATTTTTCAATATCATATAAATCTAGTCCATCATAATCATTATAATCTTGGAATAACTAGATTGTGTTATGTGAGATTTTTGGGTTTGCAATCATTCGCGAATGATTGCATTCTACCCAATTGTTAATAAATTCTTTACTCAAAGAATTATTTTTTACTAATTTTTTTAAATCAACTAAATTTATTATTAATTCTAATTGATTTTCAGTTAAACAACCTTTTTGAACTAAAATATCTGCCATAAATAAAAGATTATTCCAAGTATAATTTTCCATATATTTTTATCACAGATTTTTTCCTATATTTTTTAAAAATCTCCCTCCCCCAAGAAAATTACATAGTCAAAATATCACTTTTTTATTCTAACAGTTAAACATTAAAATGATATATCACTTTTTAAATATCATAATAGATAACAATTAAAATGACAAATCACTTTATTATTTAATAATGATAATTTTAATTTAAAAATAAAATTATAATTATTATTATATAATGAATAATTTTGAATGCAAAATTTGTTGTAAATTTTATAAATCATCTAATAGTTTATGGAATCATACAAGTAAATATCATAATAAAAATATGAACAATTTATCAACCAAATATGAACAAAATATGAACATTTTATCAACAAATGATCAACAAAATGAAAATAATAAAAAAACTGATAGAATTATATGTAATTATTGCAATAAAAAATATTCTTGTTATACAAGTGTTATGAGACATGAGAAAAAATGTAAAGAAAAGAATTTAACATTAGCATCAACAGAAAATAATATAAACCAAATAACTGATAAAATAATTAATATATTAAAACAAGATAATATTCATATAGAACAAAAAACTATAAATAAGATCCAAAAACTGATAAATAATATTGAATTAAATAAATCTAATATTATTAATAGTAATAATAATAATAACAATAATATTGTAAATAATATTAATATTATTGGATTTGGTAAAGAAAATTTACGTGAAATTTTTACACAAAATGAACAACTTGAAATATTAAATAGAAAACATTCAGCTTTATTAACATTAATAGAAAAAGCACATTTTAATCCAAAATATCCACAATTACATTCGATTATTTTAACTAATCATAAAAATGATACTATATATTTATATGATGGCGAAAATAATTTTTTTAAATTATCTGATAAAAATGAAAGTATTGAAACTATAATAAATAATAAAGTGTGTGATATAGAAGATTTTTATAATGAACATAAAGATAAATTAAATTCAAGTGTAAAAAAAGCAATAGAAACAATAATTGAAGACAGATATGAGAATGATGATAAACCATTAGTAAATAAAAAAATTAGAAAAGATATTAATAATTTACTTTATAATAATAGGCAAAAAGTAAAACATTTATTATAAAAATAACCAAAGGTTACATTTAGAAGTCTTCATGCATATCATAAACATTAGTTCTACCTGTATTTAAAACTGCTGCTTTTTGATATTGTGTTGGACGGCTTTCAAAGAAATTAGTATGACCGCTCATTGAAATACTTTCCATAAAATCAAATGGATTAGTTGTATTCCAGATTTTTTTATAACCAAGTGTTACTAATAATCTATCAGCTACAAATTCAATATAATTACTCATTAATTTATCATTCATACCAAGTAAAGATACTGGTAAAGATTCACAAATAAATTCTTTTTCAACTGCAACTGCATCTTTAAACATCCCATGAACAATTTCTTCACTTAATTCTGTTGTGCATTTTGTTTTAATTAAACATGCAAAATTAGTATGCATTGATTCATCACGACTAATTAATTCATTTGAATCACATAAACCTGGCATTACATTTTGTTTCTTTAACCAAAAAATAGCACAAAAACTACCTGAAAAAAATATACCTTCAACACATGCAAATGCAATTACACGTTGAACATATGGGCCTTCATTATCAACCCATTTTAATGCCCAATCTGCTTTTTTCTTTATGCATGGATAATGTTCAATTGCATTTAATAATTTTTCTTTCTCTTCCTTATCACGAATAATATTATCAATCATTAATGAATAAGTTTCACTATGAATATTTTCAATCATTGTTTGAAATTGATAACAAATTTGTGCTTCTAATACAGTTACTTCATTTATAAAACGTTTACCTAAATTCATATTAACAATAGTATCACTTGCAGCAAAAAAAGCTAAAACCATTTTAATAAAATGCTGAGAATTAGAAGATAATTTAATAAAATCATTATAATCTTTACTAAAATCTATTTCTTCAGCACTCCAAAAAGCTGCTTGCATTTTTTTATACATATTCCAAATATCCATTTCCTTAATTGGGAAAACTGTCAAGCGACTATGAGAAGGATCTAACATATAATCAATAGAACTCATTATTATATTTAATATTATATTTAATAATATATTTTTAAACATTATTTTATATAATTTGTTTTTTACGTAAGAAATACCAAATTACTGATGTAAATGATGCAAATAAACACCACATAGAACCAATTACTTGTTGATCTTTATATATAAAAAAGCTTATTAAATAAGAAATTAACACAATTCCAGCTAATATTTTACTATATTTTTATTTGGTGTTCCAATTAAAAATAAACCAAAAATAATATCAGAAGGAGTATTTAAAAAAATTGTTAATAATGATCCAGCTAATCCTAATAAAAACGTTTAAGACTTACTTCTTTAGAAAAGCATATTATTATAAAATATAAAATATTATTTATTATAAAAAATATTTTATATTTTATAATAATATGAATGAAGAACAATTAGAAGGAATATTAAATAAACAATTCAATTATGATTATACAGAAATATCAAAAGATAACAACAAAATTATATGGATAATAATTATTATAATAATTATAATAGCTATAATTATATATAAAAAAAATCAAAATAAAAAATTAAATACTAAATAGAGTCTAGTTCTATTATAAATTATCTAAATGCACCTGATTTAGCTAAAGCAATCAGGGTAACTATTGCTGCAAATACTATACTTATACCAAAAAATGTAGCTCTTATTGGATTCTGTTTAAAAAGATTTTTATAAATATAATTATCTGGTTTGTAATAGTAGGAATATTTTTCTACAAATATTCCTTTACCACAATATACACATGATAATATAGAAAACAGAAAAATACAAATTAGTAATATAATTGAAGTTATTTTTCTCCATTTATCTCTTAAAATTATAACTACTAAAATTAGTAATATAATTAAAGTAACTGATGTATAAAAAAAACCCTTTTCTAATTGTGAAGGATATGAATCTGTAAATGTTAAACCATCTTTTGCATATTTAATTAAATAATAGTCTTTAATGATAGTTATTTTATCAGAATATGTGTTAGTAATAGGATCATAATAGTCATGAACTTCAATTTGATCTTCCTCTTTTGGCATGTATATAAATAATTAGAAAATATCTAATTATTTATAATATTTTTCTATAATAAATTAAGATAATTTAGTAACTTCTCTTTGAAGTTGTTTAAGTTCTTTTTCCAAATATATTATACGCATTTTTTTATTATATCTACATTTACGAGCAATTATACAATTTCGCTCCTTCTTTGATAATCCAGGATAAAGTGTAAAATCATTTTCTGATTCAAATTCAGGTATGACATATTTTTTTCCAGTTAAATGTTCATACTTTTCTCTAAATTGAATTACTTTCTCTTCCAGTAATTCTTTAAATATTTTTTTATGTATACGACAATTTTTTGCAGCAATTAAATTTTTTTGTTTACGTTCTTCTAATGATTGTTTTGCCCTTTTTTCTTTTGGTTTAATATTTTTTTTTACAATCTTATATGTAGGTTTTTCATTTTTAATTTCTTCAAGTAAAGAAGGAATTAAACAACCAAATTCCAAAAGTTCACGGTATGTTATATATTGATCCGATGACTCGAAATCCATATACTAATTTTTATTAATACTATATTATTAATAAAAATATCAATTTTTATTAAATATATTGCAAAGCAATATATTTAATAAAGTTAATAAGGGATGTCAGAGTTTTTACTATGTAAAAATTCTTACGCCTTATCAATTTTTTTAACTATATTATAAAAAAATTGCTCCAGATCAATTTTTATTAAATATTATATAAAAAAGTATAATTCTTATTTATAATAATGCAACATCATAATCCTCAAATGTTTGTAATTAAACGAAATGGAGAAAAAGAGAAAGTAATGTTTGATAAAATTACTTTACGTATTAGTAATTTAATAAATGAAAATGAAGTAGAATTTATTGATCCTACAATGATTGCTATGAAAGTAATTAATAGTATTTATAGTGGTATTACAACTGAAGAATTAGATTTAGAATCTGCTAAAATTTGTAGTAATTTAGTTACAATTAACCCCCTTTATGGAAAATTAGCTGGTCGTATTTTAATTAGTAATCTTCATAAAAAAACATTAAATACTTTTGTAGAAAAAATGGAAAATATACAAAATGAATGTGATTTATTAGATAATGACTGGTTAGAATGGATTAAAGAACATAGAGACGATATTAATAGTATGATTGATTATAATAGAGATTATGTATTTGATTATTTTGGTTATAAAACATTAGAAAGAAGTTATTTATTTAAAAATCAAACAACTGGTAATTATTATGAAAGACCACAAGATATATTCATGAGAGTAGCAAGTTTTTTAAATAAAGGTAATTTAGATAAAGTAAAAATTACTTATGATATGTTATCAAATAAATGTTATACACATGCATCTCCAACATTATTTAATGCAGCTACAAAAAGACCACAATTAAGTAGTTGTTTTCTATTAAATACAAATGATAGTTTAGATGGAATTACAAAAACATGGGATCGTGTAGCTCAGATATCAAAATGGGCTGGTGGTATTGGATTACATATAAGTAATATTCGTGCAAAAAATAGTATTATTCGTGGAACAAATGGTGTAGCTAGTGGAATTATTCCTATGCTTCAAGTATATAATAATATTGCTCGTTATATTAATCAAGCAGGAAAACGCAAAGGTAGTTTTGCAATTTATTTAGAACCACATCATGCTGATATTGAAGATTTTCTTGAACTTAGAAAAAATACAGGTGCAGAAACAGAACGTGCTCGTGATTTATTTTTAGCATTATGGGTAAGTAATTTATTTATGGAACAGGTTGAAAAAGATGGAGATTGGTATTTAATGTGTCCAGATGAATGTCCTAATTTAAATGAAGTATATGGAAAAGAATATAATGAATTATATTGGAAATATGTAAAAGAAGGTAAATATAGAAAGATAATAAAGGCTCGTAAATTAATGGAAAAAATTATGGATAGTCAATTAGAAACAGGAACACCTTATATTGGTTATAAAGATCATGTTAATGAAAAATCTAATCAAAAAAATATTGGAATTATTAAAAGTTCCAACTTATGTATTGAAATAAATGAGGTAAGCAATGATGAAGAACATGCTGTATGTAATTTAGCATCAATTTGTTTAAATAAATTTTTAAAACCATTTGTGAATGATAAATTATGGACAGTATATACAAAACCAAATTGTAAATATTGTAAATGGAGTAAGAATTATTTAAAATTTAAGAATTATGAATATATTGAAAAATCATTTAATGAAGAAAATTCAACATATTTACGAGATTTTATTAATAAAAAGAATAATTCATGCGAAGATGGAACTTGTAGTTATAATAAGATTAGTTATCCTCAAATATTTTATGGTGATACTTATATTGGTGGGTTTGATGATATGATTCAATATACAGCTGATGAATATAATTATGAGGAATTATGGGAGACTGCTTATATCGCAACAATTAATTTGGATCATGTAATAGATATTAATTATTATCCAACACCAGAAACAAAATGCTCCAATTTAAGAAATCGTCCAATTGGTTTAGGTATACAAGGATTAGCAGATACATTAGTTGCAATGAAAATTAATTTTGAAAGTGATATGGCTTTAAGATTTAATAAAAATATGATGGAAACAATTTATCATGCTGCTTTAACTGCTAGTATGAATATGGCACATGCTCGTCATGATGAAATGGAAGAATTTATTAAACATAATCCAACAATTCCAGAATATTATGATAAAAATTTCAAATTAGAAGATGAAGATTTAAATAATATTTATCATAATTTAAAAATAAATAAATGTGAAATTAAATTAACAAGTCATTTTGGAGCTTATAGTAAATATAATGGTAGTCCAATGAGTGATGGTTTATTACAATTTGATTTATGGGAAGAAGAGGGATCTTTATGTAATTGGGAAAATTTAAGAGATGGAATAAATGAATATGGTGTTAGAAATTCATTATTAACTGCATTAATGCCAACTGCATCAACATCACAAATAATGGGTAATAATGAATGTTTTGAATGGTTTACAAATAATATATATACACGTAGAACATTAGCAGGTGATTTTTCAATTGTTAATAAACATCTAGTGAATGATTTATTAGCAATAGGAGAATGGAATGAAAATATAAAACAGTTAATTATAGCAAATGATGGTAATATTAATAATACAAATTTATTTGATATTCCAACAAGTTATAAAGAATTATATAAAACAATATGGGATATAAAACAAATCTGGGTATTAAAACATGCCAGAGCTCGTGCACCATTTGTTGATCAAACACAAAGTATGAATATATTTATGGCAGTTCCAGATTATAATAAATTATTAAACTGTCACATGTGGGCATGGAAGAATGGATTAAAAACAGGTATGTATTATTTAAGAAGTAAACCATCTGAAGGTGCAATGAAAGTAACTGTAGATCCAACATTACAAAAAACAAATAATGAAGCATGTGAATCATGTTCAAGTTAATTTTATTATATAATTTAAAACATAATATGCAGGAGGTGCATCAACTAATTTAGTTTCTTTTGAATTTAATGGTTCACCTGTAGTTACTATTAAATAATTTTTACTATCTGAATTATATGAATTTCCATAATATATTTTAAGATTATCTGTATAAGAATAAGGATAATATTTTGACTTAGTACCAGGTATGGGTAAAGCAGCATCAATTGTATCTATATCTGGCATTATTGGTGTAATTGAAGATGTAAAAGATTGTCTAATTGTTTGAATTGAATGCTTATCTGGTATTAAACGCGAATATTTTGTAGTTGAAGTAGGCCATTTAATCATTGTATCCCATAAAGCATAACGTAAATTTAGCATTTCTAAATGTGCTCGATTTGCTTCTTCTTGGTTATAATAACATGTACTATAGCAATCAAATCCAAATGCAAATACACATTTAGGTGCATCAAAACACTTATATCTTAGACCATCTAATCTAAATAAATAATCAGAGTTTATAATCATATTTTCATATTGAAATCCAACACCTTCTATATAATCTTTAGATCTATCTATATTAGTTGGTAACCAATGTTCATGTAATGGTATTTTATCAGTAGGAAATTCAATATTATCTAAACCAATTTGTGAATTAAATAATGTATTAGATGTATCAAGATTAATACCTCTTAAAGCTAAACCTCTAAAATCAGGAACTTTTATATATATATTACCACTAATTTTTTCTGTATCAGATGATATTTTAGTAATAGTTGTTTTATCAACTAAATAAGTTGATCCATCACATATAACCCATCCTTTAGGAATATATTTATCTGTAGCCCAAACCATTATATAATTTTTTGGAAATATATCTAAATATACGTCTTGACTGTTTTTATTTGTAAAATTAATACTATTATTAATTGTAACTTGTTTTTCAGAAGATGAAGTATTAGTATTAATTTTTAATATCCCTGTATTTTTTAAATTATCTGGTATATTTATATTTTGTGTTTTTTTAAATTCATCTATTTGTTTAGATAATTTTTCTAAAAATGAAAAATCTGTTTTAAAAATATTATTTACATTTGTATTAATTTCATCATCAATTGTAAAATGTTCTTTTTTTTTATTTTTATAAATAATAATTATAAATATTACAAGTATTATAATAATAAATATTTTCATATTATTATAATATATATTTTTAGTAATAAATAAACATAATTACAATTTCATAATATAAAGTAATTTAATATAAGGTTGTGATCTATCAATTGCAGTTTGATCCCCAGTTCCTGCAAAATCAGTTTTTGTTTTTGTATTCGGTTCTTTACCATAATTATATGGAGAAACTACACCAGTTGCAATACCACTAAAACTTTGAGTAGATACTTCATAACTTCCAACATCATTTGTATTGTTAATATCATATCTTCTAGGACGTTCTGGTGTATATACCCATGATGTAGAATAATTATGTGAATGAATTGGTAAATCTGAATTTTTTAATGTATATAAATTTGAATTATTAGATGATTTAAATTTTTTTTCTTTAATTGTATTTTCTTTTGTACCATCATTCCATGTGTAAGAAATTGGATTAGTACCAACTATAATTTTATTAACTAAATCAGGTGTTTCTATTATATCACTTATTACATTTGTAAATGTAGATGTATATAATTTAAAATTATTATTTTCATCTAAATAATATTTTTTCCCATCACATAAAACCCATCCTTTTGGTATTTTATTATATATTATTTGATTTTTATAATTATTTTTATATTTAGGATACCATGCTATTATTGTATAACGTGGTATTATATTATTTATTGCATTTGTATTTATTTTTAAATTAGATGATAATGTTAAATCTCCTTTTATATGTAATTTTTTTAATTTCATATGATTTTTTATATTTAAATCGTTAGTAGTTAAAATTTTATTATTTAAATCAGTTGTTGAATTTATTACAATATTACTATTATTTGTATTATAACTTTTAATGAAACTAAATATGTTATTTATATATCTTAATTGATTATTATAATAATTATTAAATATATCTTCAGTTACTTCTGTATTATTAAAATGTTCATTATGGTCTCTTTTAGTTATATTATATATAATTATTAATATTAATATAATAATTAATATATTAAATACCATTATTATAATATATATTAAAAATTTTAATATATATTAAATACCATTATTATAACACATATTAAAAAATTTTAATAATATATAATATACATTTTGCTGAATAAATAGTATCTAATATAGGATGCACCTCATATTGAGGTGAAAAACTTAATATACTATTAGTATTTCCTTCTGCATAATGTTGATCACTAAGAGTACCAAATCTAAAACCACTATATTTACATTTTGTTGGATCTAAATCATTTGGTTTACATTCTTCCATAGTTGTAAAATTAAGTATCATTTCATGATTATGAATAGGTAAATAATTAAAATCAAGTTTAATTTCATCAGCTCCACCAGTTTGATCTATATCCAAACTTGAACTACATCCCATAATAATTCTTCCATCTATTTTTTGATATGGTAAAGTTAGATCATTTTTATTAATACTTGGAGTTAATATATCAATTAAACCATCTTCAGATGTATATGATTTACCATCACATAAAATCCAACCAACAGGTAATTTAGTAGATGTCCATGGTATAATTGAACCAATTGGTAATATATCTAATATCATATTTTTATTATCTTCTGTTTTATTAATATCATAATAATTATCTTTATTTTTTATATAAACATTACCATCTACTATTAAATTATCAATTTCAACAGAATCTTCTATAGTACAATTATTTTCTACTATAATTTCATCTGTATTAAAATTAGAATTTATAATAGTATCAGCAGGTAATATCATATTTTGTTCATTTGGATATAAATATTTTATAAATTCAATTAAATTTCTAGTTGCTTGTATTTCTATATTATTTTTTAATATATATTGTGTAATAATATCATTTGTTGAAAGAATTTCACTACTAGTTGTAGTAAATTTCTCTTTTTTTTTATTTTTATTTATATATATAATTATTAATATTATAATTATTATAATAAATATAATATTGATCATTATTAATATATTATATATAATTATTATTAAAATCTAACATATTTAAGTATATAGTAAATTACTCATATATATTATATTTAAGTTAATTTTATTATATAATTTAAAGCACAATAAGCAGCATCTATATCAATAGTATTTGTTACAATATAATTTTTATAAAAGTCTATATTATTTTTTTTATAAATATAATTCATTGATGGAACATCATAATAACCTTGTTTATTAGGAACACTATTAAAATTTGTATTTCCATTAAGAATATCTAATGCAAATATATGTGAAATATTTATTATTTCTGATTCATTTGTATTAGATTTATTATATTTAAAACCATAATATATTGGTATATCATTATTAATATTTTTCCAGACATTTAGAATATCCCTATTTGCTTCATATGGAGGATTTTCACACGTTTCAACATCAAATAAACCACAATCATAGTATCTATTTGTAGTAATTTTTTCTAAATAATGTTCATTATTTACATTTGTTACTATTTCTTCATAATCAAAACCAATATTATTAGTAAATGGTAATGAACTATCATATTTTGTTGATAATTTATGACTATGAGGAGGTAAAATATCACCATTAAATAGTTGATTTATAGTTGGCATTGCACCTAATACATTTATTTTATCCATAGAAACAAAATTAATACCTTCTACAGATCTTGGCATTATTCCATTTAAATATGGTGTTCTAATTTTAATAACTTGTTCATTTTCAGATGCTTCTACTGCTACATTATTTTTATCTAGTTTATATATTTTACCATCACATCTAGCCCAACCTTTTGGTATATAATCATCTCGCGCCCATATCATTATAAAATACTGTGGATATATATCTAAAAATATATTGGGATCGTCCTTATTTGTAACATTAAAATTTCCTGTTATTTTTACTTTATTATAATTAACAGATGAATTAGTTAATTTTAATACTCCAGTGTTTGTAAAATTATTTGTTAAATTAACATTTGATAATTGTTTAATATTATCTATTTTATCTGATAATCTTTTTACATCTATAAAATTTATCTTATATATATTATTTACAATACTATTTAAATCATCATTAATATTATTAAATGATTCAACTGTATTTTTTTTATACGTAGCTAAAAATAATATAATTAATATACATATTATAAAAATTTTCATATTAAAATAATTAATATTTTAATTTATATTTTCATAATATAATACAAGTTTATATAACTTGGTCTAACATCAAATGATTCAGGTTCCTTTGATCCTCCATCTTCATCTGTATATGTATAAACTTTCTCTCCTCCGCCAATATTCCATAAACCACCCATTATACCATTTAAATATATATTTTTAGAAACATCAATCGTAGGATCATTTATTATAGTATTATTATTTAAAATATTTATTTTATAACTTCCATCAGATTGCCATGTTCTACTAATTGACCCACTTGTTCCATATTTGTTATTAACTTCGGCAACTATACTTGCTTCTTCATTACTTAATGATAATTGTTTATTAATAATATTTGTAGTTAGTGTATCAATTTTTGTATTTAGAATAAACTCATGAAAATGTATTGGTAATTCATTTAATGTAATTGTATGAAAATTATTACCACCATATGAATTAAATGGTATAATTCTATTTTTAAAAGTTTGGTTTAGATCATTACTAAACCATTCAGATTCACTTGTAGATTGTCCAATTACAAATTTATCAACTAAATTAGGTGTTTTAATAATATCTGGTAAATTTGAAAATTCACTATTTAATTCTAAAATAGAATTATTTTGTATATAATAACTTTTACCATCACATAATACCCACCCTTTTGGAATATTTAATGGGGTAATAGTATCATTTTTAACATAATATTTATCATACCATGCAATTATTGTATATCTTGGTATAATATTGATATCTTTAGTATAACTATCATTTCTATAATCATCAATTACTAAATTATCAGAAATAGTTAAATTACCATTAATTGTTAAATTATTAAATTTATTATATCCTGATGCATATAATCCACCTACCGTCATATTATTACAATTAATTGGTGTAGTTGATTTAATATTAATATTATTATTATTTATATTGTAATTATTAACATAATCTAATACATTATTTATATATTTAATATTATTAGCATAATAATTATTTACTTTTTCTTCTAAAAATGAAGTATCAGTAAAATGTTCTTTTTTTGGTTTAAATAAATTAAATATTATTAGTAAAATTAATAATAATATAATTATATTTTTAATCATATTATTATAATATATATTTATATTTTTATATTTTCATAATATAATAAACATAAAGACATGGAGATTCTAAATTTATACCTGTTTTTGATATATCTTGATTATTATAGCCATATTCAGATAAAGTATTAGATGATAGTATTTTATTAGTATTTCCTCTAAAACTATTAGTATAAGGTGATGTTAGAAAAAAACCAAATGTTTTACATTTACCAGCATTTTTATCATTACTATAACAATCATAATCAAAACCAATATTTACTCTATGAGAATGATTAGGTATATGTTTTTCTTCTAAATAAGCTTGACTATTTCCACCAAGTGATCCTGTTTCTGTATTTTTATTACATCCTTGTATACGTCTCTTATACATATTAGGAAAATTAATAATAGTATCATCAATTTTAAATTTAGCTTGATTATATGCAATAACCCAACCATTTGGTATTTTTTTATCAATTATCCATGGGATAATTGATCCTTTTGGTAATATATCTAAATATTTATCATTTACATTATTATAAACATAATTATTATAACTAGGACCATTAAATCTTACATTACGAGTATAATCATTATTATCATTATATGTTGAATTTTTATTTTTAATATAAATATTACCAGTAACAGTTAAATTATTAATTTCAGTTAATCCTTCTAATACACAATCTCCGTTAACTGTTAAATTTTGTGTATTTAAATTTGTTTCTAATATGGTTTCTGCTGGTAGAATTAGCTTATTATTATTCGGATGAAAATAATTGCATAATTTTGTAAATGTTCTAGTTCCTGAATTATTTAATTGAAATTTTTGAACAATTTTATTTTCTATGAATTTTAAATATTCTTCTTTTGTCATATCAATATCAGTAAAATATTCTGTTTTAAATTTTTTGATATAAATTAAATATATTAATATCAATATTATAATAATTATAATCATTATTATAATTAAGATATTTTATAAAAATATCATTTAAGTTAATTTCATAATATAATGTAATGCATAAGTTGGTGGTCTCAAATCCATATTTGTTTGTTTTGGATCCGGCTCTTCCTTAAATATATTTGAATTTGTAGCAGATGTTGTTCCTGGTGTATCTATTGATATTTCTTTTGTTCCAACAGCTGGATTTGTAGATGCACCATAATAAGTTCCAATATCTATATTTGAAGATGCACCATAATAAAATGGATTAAATATCTGTTCTAGTTTCCATTCCATTATTTTTTTTGCATTCATATAATGAGGAGTATGATAATGTACTCCTGCATTTCCTACATTATCGCAATTCTTACCAAAACTATAACCACATTTATACCCTCCAAAAAATGCATCAGTTTCACTATAATATCTATTATTCATCCGTGGATCAAATTGTTTTTCTGTTGAATTTAATATACTTTTTTCAAAATCAAAACCAAATTCATTTGCAATTTTATTATTATTATATCCAGTAGCTAATAAATGGCCATGTATGGGTATTTTTGATAATTTATTAATTCCTGATCCATATCTTAAATTATATTTAATAGTACTTTTGTCAGATGTTCTTTGTCTTAAAATATATTCATGACGTGAAAGATTTTGTAATATAGCACCTCGTAAATCAGGAGTAGTTATTTTGGTAAAATCATTATTATAAGCATACGCACTTATATTTTTTGTATATGGTTCTATTGTATCTTTAATTTTATTATCTTTATCTAAATAATAAGTTTTTCCATCACATATTACCCAACCTTCTGGTATAAAATCATTATTAGCCCAAATCATAATAAAAAATTGTGGAAATATATCCATAATAATATCTTTTTCATTTCTATTAGTAAATTCAATACTATTAGTTATATTTAAATATGTATTATTAGTGGTTGGCTTATTTGATTCATTTATATTTAATATTCCAGTAACAGTTAAATTATCAGTTAAATCAATATTATCATTATTATCTATATTTATAATTTTATCATATATTAATGGAAGTATACTAAAATCTGCATTATATATATTATTTAATATATTATTAATATCATTTTGTATATTATTACTATCACTAAAATGTTCATATTTTTTTGTATTTATTAAATATATTAACAATATTATTAATATTATTATTAATATAATTTTCATATTATAAATATTTAAGAATTTATATTTTCATAATATAAAATAAACTCATATGTTGAGGGACAATATTAATTGGTGTTGGTTTTTCTTTACCTTCATTATCTGTTTTAACATATGTTATTTCTTGATTTGGATCACCCATATTATATCCTCCTGGAGGAGATAAACTTAAACCAGTTGATAAATAATATGAATCTTGAATGACAGATGTATTTGCTAATTTATTAGTATACAATTTAAGAATATTTGGATCAGCATTTTTATTTAACATAGCAGGGCCTTTAGTACTAAAAAAATGTCTATGTGGTGGTAAATCTGTTGATTTTATTGTATAAGTATAATTACCATATGTATTTCCAAATTCATATGCAGGTATATTTATTATAGATGCTTGATCTTCTGGAATACCTCTTAACATTTCCTCTTGATTTGGATAACTAAAACTATTAGAAGCTGCGCCAATAATAAATCTATTTCTTAAATCTGGAGTTTTTATACCACTACTATCATATACTTTAATAATTTTACCTTCTTTATTATAATTATATACTCCACCATCACATAAAGCCCAACCATATGGTATATCCAATATAATCTTATTATTATCTTTTTTATAAATATTATTACACCATGCAACTATCATAAAACGTGGTATAATTTGTACTTTATTTTTACCTATATCATAATTTATTTTTAAAAAACCATTTATATTTAAATCTCCATTAATTGTTAAATTTTTAAATTTATTTGATCCAGTTGTTTTAAGCTGACCTGCATTTATATTTTTAGTATTAATTAATTTACTAGAATTAATAATTAAATTCTGATTATTTTTATTATTTTTTTCAATAAAATTTAATACTGTATTTAAATATTTTATTTTATTATTATAATTTTCATCTACATAATTTTTTATATTCAAATTTAAATTTTCTGTATCTGGAATTGAAAAATGTTCTGGATTTTTTTTAAAAATATAATATATAATTAATATAAAAAGAATACAAATTATTATATCTTGAATCATTATTATAATATAATATAATATATTATAATTTCATAATATATATAACTTTAACTCTCGTAATATTAATACCAAATGGAATTTCATCATAACCAGTTTCTGTTGAATAAATATAACGATCATTACCTCCTAATATAATATTATCAACATTCATAGTATATCCTGATTTAAATGGTAATTTGTTAGTCTCTGTGTAATTCATTCCAAGTTTATGATTATGTTTAGGCATGTGCTCTTTTTTTATATTAATAAAATTATTATTATTAATAATACCTACTTTATTATTATCATCTGTTCCATAAATATATATACCACCACTATACATAAATGTATTTTTGAATAAATTTGGTAATGTAACATTATAACCAGTATCTTGATTATAATATTCAGATACTGGTTCTATTCTAAGATTATTATCATCTGAATTATAATATACAGATATATCTCCACATATTTCCCAACCTTTAGGAATTTTATCTTTCATCCATGGAATAATTGTTCCAGAAGGTAATATATCTAAAGTACGATTCTCATCATAAGAAAATTGACCATTTCTATATTTTTTATCAATTGTAATATTACCATTAACTATTAAATTTTCAACTTCATTATAATCATTAAGAGAACAAGATCCTTCTACTGTAAAATTATCACTTATAATTTGATTATTTATTATTACATCTAATGGTAAAATTAATTTATTTTCATCATAAAAATATTTACATAGTTCTAATATTGTTCTTGTTCCTTGATAATGTAAATTAAATTTTTCAGATATATTTTTCATTAATAAGTCATTATATTGTGTTGATGATGTTGTAAATAATTCTTTTTCTTCTTTCTTTTTTTTATATATAAAAAATAATAATATAATTAAAATTATTATAAAAATAATAGTAGTATTCATAAATATAAATTATTATAGAATTTATATTTATTAATAATATTTTTTGAAATTATAGTGATAATGTCTAACATAAATTAAAACTTATAAAAAGAATCTATGATTCAAATAATCGTAGACGTGATTGCAATATTCATAAACTATTTTGCAAAGCAAAATAGTTTATAAAAATTGATTGGAGTATAGAAAAATCACAGATTTTTCTATTCATTCCAATTAAAACTTATAAACTCAACCATATATGGTTGAGTTTATAAAAATTGAAATAATTATAATTAAAAGACATATTTTTATATATTGTAGTATGCCTCGTCAAAAGAAAGGTGGTATAAATAACACACGTATTAAAAAGAAGTGGGTCCCTATTGAATATGCTAATTCTAGTAATGGAGAATTATATGGAGAAATAGAAGAAGCACTTGGATCTTGTCATTTTAAAGTAAAAATAAATAATACAATAACAAAAGTTGCATCATTATGTGGTTCAGTTAAGAAAGGTGGTAAAGTAAAAATTGGAGATATAGTATTAATTCAACCATTAAGTGAAAATAAATATCAAATTATTTTTAAATATTTACCAGATCATCGAAAAACACTAGAAAAAGAAGGATTAATATCTGCATCTACAATTAAACCAACTGAAACAAAAAATCAAGAGCAAGAAGAATCATCTGAAGAAGAAGATAATTTTGAATTTGGTGATCCAGATGCTCCAAAACAATTAGATTTAACACAATCTCTACAAAATAAACAATTAGAAGAAATGAGAGAAGAAATGAATCTTATTGATAATATTTAATTTTTTTATTTAAATAATTTTCATTATATAATGTAATGCATAATAAGGAGGCGGTGCATATATTTCTTTATCATTTTCAATTTGTGTATTTATTACATTATTATTATTATTGAATATTGTTCTATATTTAATTTCATCTTTATGATCTTTTGTAAAATCAGGAGATCCCAATTTTCCCAAAATGTTATCACTATTTGATCCATCATAATTTACTAATAATTTTGTTCCATTCATCATTTCTGCGGAAGTTCTTTCAATTGTGCAACAATCTTGTCCAAATGATTTTATACAATCCCATGATACAGAACAATCAGAATAAAATGGATCCTCTCTATCATCTATTTGAAAAGTAGATGCTAAAATATAATTTATATAATCAAAACCAACACCATCTACTGAAGGATTATTTGAATTATAACTAGTAAATAAACTATGTTCATGATATGGTATATGTACTTGATTAAATAGTAATATTTCATTTCCATATCTCTTTGTTAAAGTTTTTTTTTGAAATTCTTCTATTCCGGATGGTATAACATCTCTAAAATCTGGGGTTTTAATCTGCATTTTAGATTCATGTATTTTTTCATCATATATAATTATATTATTATTTTCATCTACTGTATATGTTTTACCATCACATCTAGCCCAACCTTTTGGTATATAATCATCTCTCGCCCATATCATAATAAAAAATTGTGGAAATATATCTATAAAAAAATCTTTATTTGATCTATTTTTAAAATTTATTCCATTTGTAATCGTTACTTTATTAGTTTGATTAATATTAGATCCATTTATTTTAATATTTCCAGTAATTTTTAAATTATTAGTTAAATTAATATTATTATTTTTTTTTAAATTATCTATCATATTAGATATATTATCTATATATGAAAAATCAGTTTTATATATATCTTTTAATAATAAATTAATATTGTAATCAATATCAGTATTATTGAAATTTTCAAGTCTTTTTTCTTTTTTATAAATAATTATAATTAATAATATTAAAATAATAATAATAATATATTGCATTTATTATTATTATTTATATTTTATATTTTCATAATATAATATAGTTTAATATAAGGTGGGCGTATATCAATCGGCTTTACATTATCTGTAAATTTATAATTATTTAATTTGGTTGTATATAATTCCCCACTATATCCATTACTTTTATATTCATATAAATATTTATAACTACCATTTATACCATATGATTTATTATTTGAATCTACACCTATAGGACCAGCAGAAAAATTATGATAATGTTTAATATCATCAGGTGTTAATTGTATAGTTGAAGATCCACCAGAACTATTAAATTTTTTTATATTTACAGATTTCTCTTGATCACCATTTCCATTTATCCATTCAAAACTTTCATTAAAAGCACCTATTACAAATTTATTAATTAAATTTGGTGTTTTTATTATTTCTCCAGATGCAACATAGTCTTTATTTAAATCTACTTCTGTAATAATCCCATTTTTAATATAGTAACTTTTACCATCACATAAAACCCATCCTCTTGGAATAGAATATTCTAATTGTTTATTTATAGATCCAATTTTATATTTATTATACCATGCTATAATCATATAACGTGGAACAATATTAATATCATTATTATTAATAATTAAATTATCAGACATTGTTAGATCTCCTTTAATTAATAAAGTATTAAATTTATTATACCCATTTGTATATAAATTATTAACTGTTATATTATTCGATATTAAAGCGTCACTATTAGTGATATTTATATTACCATTATTATTTTTATAAGTTTTAATAAAATTTAATATATTATTTATTTTATTAATTTTATTATTATAAAAAATATTAACTTGATTAGTTATATCTTCAGAATTAATATTATCAAAATGCTCTTTTTTGATTTTTTTAATATGATAAAGTTTATATAATATAAATAAAATTAAAATAACTATTATTAATATTTTTATCATTATATTATACTATACTATTTTTCTCTATGAATTTTCATTATATAATATACACAAATTAAATTATATCTATTATAAAGTGGTACCTGTTGATTATTATTATTAAAGTTATATGAAAATACTTCTTTTTCATTACCTTTATAATATAATGAATTAGTTGAATCAGAAAATATATTATATGATATACGAGTATAGCATTCATTTGTCCATGGATCACATGGAGAACTTGCTCCTATAACTATATCATGTGTATGTTCTGGTATATTTTCATTTGTTAATAATATATTATATGATCCACCTATCTCACCTATATTATCTTTACCTCCAAAAATTCTTCTTCCATTAATATCATCCCAATTACCTTTATTCTGCATTAATTCAGGTGTTGTTATTGTTTTTGTATCATTACCATAATTATATGTATATGATTTTCCATCACATAATACCCATCCATTTGGAATATTTTCAACTTTTGTCCATGGTATTATTGAACCAACTGGTAATATATCTAAATATGTATTATTTATATTATTAATATCAGTATAATAATTATTTTTATTTTTAATATAAACATTACCTTCTACTACTAAATTATTAATATCAGTTACTCCTTCTAATACACAATCACCTTTAACTATAAATTCATTAGAATCTATAGTACCATTATATATTATATCTGCAGGTAATATAAATTCATCATCTGATGGTTTTAAATATTTGCATATATCTACAAATGTTCGGACACCTTTATTATTTAGATTAAATTTTTTTAAAACTTCATTATTCAAGTTTGTTAAATCATAATTATTTTCAAATGTTTCTTTTTTTTTGATAATATAAATAAATATTAAAATAATTATTATAAATATAATATTAATCATTATAATAAAATATAAAAAATTATTGATAATATTTAATAATTGATTTATCAATTAAATCAGTATAGTGTTTATTAAAATTTTCATTTGAAACTATATTTTCAGGTATACCAATTTCTTTTAAATAAGCTAATCTATATTTATTAATAAAGTTTGCATAATTTCTAATATATTCCATTGGTTTAATTTTCATGATTAATAATTTATTAATAGTTTTTCTAACTAAATCAGTTGGTTTAACTTTAATATTTAATAATTTATGTTCAATATACCATAAACACCATGCTAAACAATAACCTCCAAAATCTCCAAATTTTTGATTAAACAAGTTATTTTCATCTGATAATGTTTGAAATCCAGCTACTGGAAAATAACATTCAGGACTACAGTATAACATATTACATGGTTTTGCTAAATTTTGATTAAATATTTCATCCATCATTCCATCAATAATTGTTGTATTTCCATATGGATCAAATCTTTCAATAGTATTCCTAGTAAAATCATATAATAATAATGATGCATGAAGTCCTCCATCAGGTAATCTAATACTTAAAAATATACATCCCAGTGTATATTTTTTTTTATTTTCTTTTATTAATTTATTTAAATTTGGATGAATCCAATAATTATTTTCATTATTCCAAATTATAATCCAAGGAAAATTATTATAAGTTTTTAATAAATCACTTGGTAAAACCATATCATCATTCCAATTTATTTCAATATTTCCAGAATAACTTGGAACATATATATTTTTATATTTTTCTTTAATATACATACCAAATATAGCCATATCTGAAAAATGAGATCTAAATAAATTACCATGAACAAATGGTGTATTTAATAATTTAATATTTGTATCTATATTTACTACTGGTAATTTTTTTATAAATTTTTTCCATTTTTTATTAATTTGATCAATATTATTTATTTTATCTGGTTTATTAGTAACAAATTTATGGTATTTTTTATAATCTATTTGAACAATATAATCAAAAGGTGTTAATCCAGATGTATTAATTTTAGTCCAATTATTATAATTTTTTAATATTTTTGATTCTAATTCATAATCACCTTTTTTAAATGTAATTCTTGCTATTAATATATTACTAACTATATTATTTCCTTTGTCATCTGTTTCATTATAATCATGATTTTTCATAATATTATCATATATATAATTTGGTATTTCATAATTATCAGATGAAATACCAATTTTATATGCTGTTAATAATAAATGATTTGCACTTATTGGTGTATAATGATCTAAATCAGTTTTTCTTTTATTAACAATATATTTTATTAAATTTATATTTTCTCTAATCACAAATGCAAATGCAATATTATATCCTAAATCATCAGTATATTCTAAAATTTTATTATCTTTTTCATATAATAAATCTAATATTTTTTCTATTTGGGTATCTTTAAAATTATTATTTAATAATAAATTAAAATAAGCTGGTTGATATAAATATGTTTTATAATTTAATTTAATATTTTCTATAATTGAAATTATATTATTATAAGAACCATTCATAAATAATAAATCTAATCCACTTAATTTTTTATTTGAATAACTTTCAAATAAATTAGACCAATCTATATCTTTATTTTTTAATATTATATCAATATATTCTTTTTCTGATGGATCTAAATATTTTAATATATTATTATTTATTTTATTTCTACTATAAATTACATCTGTATAAGTTTTAATTAAATAATCTAAAACATCATATTTTTTTTCATGGGCGGCTAACATAAAACCATTATAATTATCATAATTAAATAAATGAACAGGAAATTTAGTTAATTTTAAAGCTGTTAAATTATTTGTTAATATTAAATAATGAAATAAATAATTACCATTATTAAATGGTTTTTTAATATTATATTTCTTCAATTGCTCTTTAGTCTTAATATTACCAATTTCCATTAAATTTATATTTTTTGTTTTCATAATTATGATAACTGAGAAAATCTATAAAAATTGATTGTGAGATATTAAAATCTTTTATTTTTAAATCTTTCATAATCAAAACTTATTTGTGTTAGATATATAAAGTTAACTCCTGATTTAATTTTATAAAAATTGATTACGAGATTAAATTTCTTTAAGAAATTTAATCTTCCGCAATCGTGTTTATGGAACAATTCAAAATCTTAAAGATTTTGAATCGCCATAAAAATTGATTATTTTATTTATAAGTAATATTAACTATTATATTAACAAAATGGAACAAGTCGAATTTGGTATTTGCCGTTTTAATAATATTAAAGGTGTTACATGTTATATGAATTCTATTTTAGCAGTCATGCAACAAACACCTATTTTTATTGATTATATATTAACTTTTCAATTTAAAAAATCATTATTAGATAAATATCCAACTAAAGAACAAGTAGTTGATACAGTTATGTTTCAATTATATTTATTAATGAAAGCAAGTCATACTCATGAAAATTGTATAATAACCCCAAATCAATTTTTAAAAACAATTGTTAAAAAAAATGAAATATGGGGATATCATCAACAGCAAGATTCACAAGAATTTTTATCATTTTTATTAAATAATATTGAAGATGAAATTTCAATTAAATTGACAATTAAAATTTTTGAAACTAATAATAATATTATTGATCAAGCTAATATTACATGGAATAATTTTCTTCAAAAAGAATTTTCTATTATTAAAAATTTATTTGGAGGTATGTATCGTAATAATATTATTTGTGATTTATGTAAAAATGAAACAAATAATTTTGATATATTTCAAATATTACAATTACCCATTTTTGGAAATTCATTATATACATCTCTTGATCATTTCATTAAAAGTGAACAACTTGATGAAGATAATAAACTATTATGTGAAAAATGTAATCATCATAATAGAGCAAATAAACATATTAAATTATGGTCAGTGCCAAAAGTATTAATTATTCAATTTAAACGTTTTAAAATTAATGAATATGGACAAATTACTAGTAAAAACAATATTCATATTGATTATCCTGTTGAAAATTTAGATATGATTGATTATATTGATGATTTGTCACCTCATAAAAAACATTATAATTATAAATTATATGCAATTAATTGTCATCATGGTTTTATTCATGGTGGGCATTATACAACTATTGCATTAAATCAATATAATAAAAAATGGTATATTTTTGATGATTCATCTGAATTAGAAGAAACAGATGATCTTGTTAATAAAAATGCATATATGCTTTTTTATTATCGCGATGATTAATTTAAATAAATTTAATAAATAATACTTGAATATTATTTATTATTATTTTTTTTATAATATAATTTTCATAACAATCAGTATTATAATTATATGGAACTTTTAATACTATTAATTTATTTTTAATATTAGATACAAAATCATATAACTTAATATTTGATAAATATAACTCAATATTATCATTAGTTTTATAATTAGGTCCACCCCATTGAGGATCAATATAAATAACATCAAAATGATCTAAATTTTGTTTTGTACAATCATCGCAAATTAATTTATAATTTGTATAATTATATTTTTTCATATTTGATTTTAATATATTAAATCTAATTTTATTTAATTCAATTCCAGTAACATCAATAAAATATTTACAAAATGATATCATATTTCCACCACATGCAGCAGTCATATCAATAACATGACATTTATTTGTTCCAATTATTTCAATAATTGTTGTAGAAATTAAATCAGCATCTTTTGGATGAGTAATTGAATATAAACCTTCTATATCATAATTTAAACCAGTATATTCTTGATCATGTGGTTCTGGAAAAATTTTTTTTAATGTATTTAAACTCATTATTAATTATAAATAAATATTCTTTTAATAAAAAATTTGATTTTTTTATTATAAAAATATATTAATTATTATTATAATGAATCAACAATTAATTCAACAATTCGAAAGACTTATTGCATTTATAAAAGAAGAATCAGATGAATTTCAAAAAAATAAAGATACTAAAAAAGTTATTGTTAATCAATTTAGAATTAAACAATTAAGTGTTGTATTAGCTATTTTAAAAAAATATCCAAAAGAAATAACTCTAGATAATATAAATGAATTAAAAGAAATTAATGGAATAGGAAAAGGTAGTTTGGAAAGAATTGATGAAATTTTAAAAACAGGTACGTTGAAAGAATTAGGTTCATTTGTTGATATTAAAAAAGAAAAGAGATTAGCTATTGAAAATTTAGAAGAAATTATTGGTGTTGGTAGAGCAAAAGCATTAGAATTTTATGAGGAAGGTATTACAAGTGTTGATATATTAAAAGAAAAAATTAAAAATAATGAAATTGAAGTTAATGATAAAATATTATTAGGATTAAAATACTATGGTAAATATAAAATGAATATTCCCAGAAGTGAAATGGATGAATATAATAAAATGCTTCAACATTTAGTTAAAAAAATTAATAAAAGTTTAAAATTAGATTCTAAAAATGAATATGTTATTGAATTATGTGGTAGTTATCGCCGTGAAAAATCATTTAGTAATGATATTGATGTTTTAATTAGTAAAAAAGATACAACTTCTAGTAATAAACAAAATCATCTCGAAAGATTTGTTAATAAATTGAAAAATCCAATGTCACATAATAATGATAAACCATTATTAATTGACAGTATGACAGATAAAAAAATTAAAACTAAATATATGGGTTTTGCTAAATTATTAGATCATCCGCCAAGAAGAATTGATATTAGATTTATAACATTTGATAGTTATCCATCTGCATTATTATATTTTACTGGATCAGGTGAACTAAATAAAAAAATGCGTAATATAGCTAAAGAAAAAGGTTATAAATTATCAGAATATGGTTTATTTGATAAAAATGGTAATAAAATTATAGTTAATTCAGAACGTGATATATTTCATAAATTAAATATGGAATATTTACCACCATCTTTAAGATAAATTATATATAAAATATCTAAATTATATTATATGCATATTTATACTAAAATTGGTTTAATTTTATTTCTTATGGCCATATTTGCAATATATATTAGTTTTGTTGCTCTTGTTATTGAACAATATAATCAAATACCTAAAGATGTTAAAAAAACAGAGAAAGATGAAGCTCGTTATATGTTAGCTGTACTTAGTTTAATTTTAGTTATTATTTTATTTATAATACTTTTTATACTTTTATTTTCTTATAAATCAACCACATTATCAGAACTTAGAAAGAGATTATATGATTATACATTTATAAATAAAGGTAAAGTAGCAGGTGAATTTGCAGAAGAACAAGCAAAAGCTGCTGAAGCAGCTGCTAAAGCCGCAGCTGAAGCAGCTGCAAAAGCTGGTGCAGCACCAGGACTTGGTAGAACTAATACTACTGTTTCTGTTGGTCAAGGTCCTGGTGTTCCTGGTGTTCCTGGTGATCCAGGTGGTTTTATTAATAAATTTTTTTAAATAGAAAATTAATTATTTAGACATGTTAATATAATGATATTTCTCCCAATCTTTAATATCATTATACAGACATTTTGCCTTTAGTTCTGTTTCCATATGTCCAATAACAAATGATAAAGTATTTACCGTTTTAAGAATTTCTTTATTATGTAAAATTTGAGCATTATCTTCGTGATTATTTTCAATATATGAAATTAATGATAATATATCATGAGAAACCATATTATGAACATAATGATCTTGATAACATCCATTACCTTTTTTATTATAATTATATGTGCATTCTTCTTTATAATTGCAAAATTTATAAGAACATCTAACAATTCCATTTGTTTTAGATAATTTATTAAAAGTAATAATATTTTGTTTTAATCTATTTCTTAAAATTTCACTTAATTTATGGAGATATCTTAAACATGTAATAATAAATAAAAATTCTAATTTATTATTTTGTAATGAATATTTAGATATTAATTTAATTATTTCTACTTCTTTTTGTAAAATTTCTAATGAATTTTTATTTTTATAAATATTTGTAATATCTTGAGTTTCATATGTATTTTTAATTTCAGTCATCTTGGTTAAATAATCTACTTCAATTTCTTCAATTTTAACATCTATATTATTAATAAATTTATTATTATTTATTAAAGATAATAATTCAGGTGTCATATTAAGACTATCTAAATTTAAATTAGTAATATCCATTACTTTTATATGAGATTAATCTTTATATAAAAAAAATTTAACTATTATTATAATGATAACACAAGAAGAATGGGAAGAAGAACAAATGATCAGAATAGAAGGTTTAGTAAAAAAATATGAAGTAGAATTAAATAAATATAATTTAATTAAAGAATGTGATTTAGATGATCTAAAACCAGGTGGTTATGTTAAATATATTAATTATAAAGATGAACTTAAATTTGGTGGTATATTAATTAATAAATTTATCAATAAAAATAAATTATATCTAACTTTATCAAATAATAATTATAAATATACATTATCATTTAATAGAAATATTATATTTTATCTTAAAAATAGAACAACAGCTGATAAATTAAGAGAAATATTTATATCAAGCCTTGAAAAATATAAAGATGATTATGATTAAAAATATTATTTTCTTATAATTAATAATATGAATAGACAGCCAGTTAATAGATTAACAAAAGATACAAATTATAAAAAGGTTGGAAAAACATTTCAAGAATCATTATCTCCTAATGAAATTAAGGAAAAACTTGAAAATTATAAAAGAGTAGATGATATAGATAATATTGCATTAAATACACATATAAGATATTTTACAAATGATAAAAAAACTGGAAAAAAACATTTTAGATTAGGAGGATTTTTAACAAAACTAGATAAGGATTATATAGTTTTATCAAATGGTCAATTAAGTTGGTCAGTACAAAAAAATAGTAGTATATTTTTTGCAAAAATATCTAATAATATTTCACCAAAAGAAATAGAAAAATATGATGAAAAAATACAAAGTTTAATTGAAGAAAATAAACGTTTAAAAGATACTCTTAAACAAGTTAAAAATTCAGTTAAGAAAAATCATAAAATTTAAATATATAAAATTTTATTTTTTCTGATATATGTTATATAATATGCCTCAAAAAGTAAATGTTAGTGGTTCGCGCCCATTAAGAAAAGGAAGCCGCAAAGGTAGCAAGAAAGGAAGCCGCAAAGGTAGCAAACATGGAGCTTTAGATTTTACATCAATTTTAACTGGTAATGATAAAGATTTAGTTCAAGTAGAAAATGTTCAACAAGTTCAACAACAAATGCCAAATGCCATGGCTAATGTTATGGGATCTGCTGAAATGGGTATGCCACAAATGATGGGTATGCAAAATCCTATGGCTCAATTTGGCATGCAAAACATGCAAGGTCAAGAAGGTGAACCTAATTTACAACAAATGATCCAAATGACACAAATGGGTCAATCTGGTTTCCCTTTATCTATGCCAATGAACTTTAATGGAAAATCAAATGAAATTGATCCCATGCATGTTCAATACATGGTTCCTCAAAACCAAAATCTTAATTTAAATAACTATGGTATTTCAGTTGATCAATTATCATCTGGTGCTCAACAATCAGGTTTATCTCAAAAATTCCAAGGAAGAGTTTAAAAACCACAAGTTTTTAAATCTATGCCTTGATATTAAATATTAATCAAAGATTAATAGAATTCCAAGGAAGAGTTTAAATTTAATCATATAATTTAAATATAGGAATATTTATAACTTGATCCATTATATAAACATCATTATCTAATTTTATATAATTATTCATATCATCTTTTCCAATTTTACCAATAGGATAATCTAATTCAAAATCATATACAACACCAGTATCAGGATTAAACCAAGCATTAATTGTTTCTGAAAAATTATTTTCATCTATTTTTTTTACTATTTTAATTTTTCTTACTTTAACTTTCTTTTTTGTAGAATCTGCTGAATTTAAACCATTATCCATCATACTATCCATTTCAATATCACGATTATATGCAGGGCCAACATTTCTATCGAATAATGAATCTTCATTAAACTTAAAACAATTATATTTTGATCCCATCATATTATGATTTTTAAATAATTCACAATCAACTGCAATTTCTTTTATAGCTTCTATAAAAGAAATTAACAGATTATTCTTTCTTCTTGATATATTTTCCATAAATTCATCAGAAGTTTCTTTACCACTTGATCTAATTATTTTATATCTAAATACATCAACTGTTCTTTCATTTAATGGAATATCTCTATGATGACATTGACGAACTGCACGACCAATTACTTGTTCAATACGAACTTCATTCCAATATGGTTCAAGTATATGAACTTGTCTACAATTATTTAAGTTAATACCTTCAGCTCCAGCTGGTGATATCATTATAATTTTTAATATATCTCCATAATTATTTTCTTTTGAATTAAATAATTTTTTATTTTTTTCTCTTAATTCTTTATCAATACCACCATGAAATTCCATATAACGATATCCTAATTTATCTTTACTATTAAGTTCTACATCTTCTATACTTATAAATCCAAAAAATGCTAAATATATTTTAAAAATCTGTAAGCCTTCCATCTCTACATAATTACTATAAACTAAAACACTACCGGGTGATTTAAGTATATTAAATATTATATATAACATTTTTGGACCATGATTATATAAAGCAGTAAATAATTCTGATTTTCTATCTTTACTTTCAATCATTTTTGTAAAACTACCTTCATATTTATTCATAAAATTATCTACATCTTTTGATAAAGTATGACCATTTTCTTTGTCTTTTCTCATTAAATCTTTAAAATATGTAATAGTACTATTAATAAAATCTTTACATGCTTTTATATATAATGCAATTTCTTCGCTTGATTTTTTTAAATGTTTTATTTTTTTAGTTGCTTTACCTTCATCTAAAACTAATGCATCTTCATCTTTTATTCTAAATTTACCAGGACGAGGACGTTTTTCACCATTTACAGTTCCACTTATATCTGGAAATATAAAATTACATGCTTGACGTGTATATGATCTATATGTAGACATTTCATCACTACCTATTTTACCTCTTGAAAATCTTCTTCTCATCTTTTCTTTTTCTTCTTCAATATGTTCAAAAAAATTATATACTTCTTCCATTTTTTCATTCATTACAATTTCTTTATAATGAGTAGTTTTTTTAGCATATTTATCTGGTGTTGCTCCAATATAATAACTAACTAATCCCATTATACGTCTTTGAAATTGATTCTTTTTATTTTCATTTAAACTTTGATAATTAGTTGATGATATATATATTTGATTAAATACTGCTTCACTAGATGGAAATGCACCAGGTCTCATTAAATTAAATATTAAAGCTAATTCAAATGGATTATTAACAGCAGGTGTAGCAGTTAGTAATATAATTCTTGTCTTGTTATTATCTCTTTTTTCTTGTTGAATGTAATCATAAATAACTTGTGCACGTTTACCTTTTTTAGAACTAATATTATTATAAACATTTCTAATAAAATTATGAGCTTCATCAAATATAAACATTGATTCACGACTACTATCAGATTTTTTAACAATTTCTAAAAAATCTCTATCAGCAAATGGTGAATCATAATGAATAAATTTAATATTATTCATTTTATTTTCTTTATCTTGTTGACCAATCCATTCAGTTAAATCTTTCATCCAAGGATCATCTTTTAATGATGCTTTTATTAATAAAAAAATATTCCATTTAGGTGTATAATTATATAATACATTATAAATATTAATAGCACTAACTGTTTTACCAGAACCTAAACCATGAAAAATTAACATATCTCTAAATGGTGATCTATAATTTAAATATTGTCCTAAAAATTTTTGATATGTTGTTAATTCTTTTGCAATTTTTTCATTACATGGATCTTCTCCTTCTTTTCTAATAATTTCAGGTAATTCATATGATTTAAAATTTAATAATAACCACGATGGGAATAATCTACCATTTATTTCTAAATTAATATTACTACCTTCTTTTGCCATTATAATATAAATTCTTTAGATAAAAAAATATTATTTACTTTAAAAAAGGAAAATAAAAACACATAAATATTAAAATACTTATAATAAAAATATTAAAACTCGTAGATTTAGTATTTCTATTATCAATATAACTAATTTTAAATGTATAATCTGCAAACATACTAAAATATGGAATATGAATTTTAATTAAATCACCCATTTGAACAATTTTAATTGTTTCAGGTCTATAATCAATTAGAATATTTAATGGAAAATTAATATTAAAATTATTTGTATCAATATTATTAATACCATCAAATTTAAATAATTTATTAATTGACATTTCTAAAACTAATTCAGTATTATAAGTCATAAATCTACATTTATTAATATGAAATGATACATATAATTTATTTTTTTCATAAGGAATGTTATCAGTTTCCATATGATTTTCATTCATTACATCTAATGTACATTCAATTGATGACATATATGTTCTAACTAATGTTGTATTATCATGTTCATCATATTCCATATAATTAAAATTTATATTTTTCTTATTATTATGATTATAAAGTGAATTATATTTAATTACTGTATAATCATAATGATCATTTATATTTAAAAATAATTTATTTTCCATAAAAGTCATTGAAAAATCATCATTAATTAATATATTTGCATTTGTAATAATAAATAATGAAAATAAGAAAAGCATTTAATTATACTTTTCTTATTTTAATTAAATAATATATCAATTTTTATTTGTGAGATTTAAAATCTATAAGATTTAGAATTGTTCCATAAACACGATTATGAAAGATTTAATTTCCTAAGGAAATTAAATCTTGTAATCAATTTTTCTAATAAATTAGTTTAAATTAATTATAATATTTATATTTATATTTATATTTATAAATGCCTGATTTTACATTAAAAGATGAAGATATTAATTTATCAAAAAAATCATGTATTGGATGTCATTTTGAAAAAGAGTATAAACCAACTCAAAACAATAGTACATTTAATTTTAAAGATATAGCTGGTGTAATAATATGTAAACTAGTAGTATTAATTATATTATGTATTTTATATATTTTATTTATTAATAAAAACAAAAATATAATATATTTATTAATTTTCTTTATTTTAATTTTAGGTGGTATAGTTATGACTTCACCAATTGTAATAATATATTCAATTAATGGTATAATATCATTAATTACAAGAACTCCACCAGTTTTAAATAAAGATATATATTTTCCTAATTATAAAAAATTTGAAAATAAACATAATTTTAATAAAATAAAAAAAGAAGTTATGAATATATATAAACAAAAAAATAAATTAGTTTTAACAAGAAAAACATTTAGTAATAAATATATAGGAGGAGGTGATCTTGAATTAAAAGATAATGATGGATGGAGAATTTATACAGTTAAAACAGGTAATATATATCAAGGTAGTGAAACAATGCCTTTTTTAACTAGTCTATTAAAAAATATACCAGAAGTATCAGCATGTCTTGTATCAATTCTACCAAAGAAAAAAGCTATTCCTATACATGTAGGATATAGTAAAGGTGTAATTAGATATTTATTGGCAATAAAAGTACCAAAAGATAAAGATAATGTATTTATTTGTATAGATGGTCAAAAACATTGTTGGACTGAAGGAGTAGGTATTGTTTTTGATGATACTTATCCTCATAAAGTATATAATAATACAGATGAAGATCGTATTGTTATTTATATGGATATTATTAGACCTTATTTAAATCCAGTATTAGATTATTTAAATAAATTTATTTTATATTCTTTTATGAATAGTTCTATTGTTAAAAATCAGATTGCTATTACTGAAAAACAGATAGATATTATGAAATAATTACATTAATTCACCAGTTGATTTATTAAATTTAAATTGTGGTTTTTTACCAGGTTTTCCAGTTGGTTTATATAAAAATTTAACTAATTTACCAGCTTCTCTCTTCTTAACCATTTGTAAACGATCTTCTCTTAACATATCTTTTGGTTCACCTATACATTGAAATGTGAATTCTTGAAATAATGATTTATCTAATACTGTTAAATTATGATCAGTTAAATATTTATCACGTGCATTTATCATTGCTATTATCATATGACCATATAAATGTTCATTAAAACTATTATGTCTTATTTTTGCAATATTATATTGAATTAATATATACATGAATATTAATTGATAAGTTCCAAAATGTGTTTTCTTTTTATCTGAATATCTATATACAATACATCTATCATTAGGTCCATACACTCTTAAAACTAATTGACCATTAATATAATATTCTGTTGATTTATCTAAAAATTGATAATATGGATAATATTTTTTAATAGTTAATTTATTTTTATATTCTTTACGTAAAATATCAGCTATTTTATTTGTTTCATTACTATAATCTGTTGCAATTAATTGATAATATGTTGTATATACTAAATATGTAGATGACATTTTTGCAAATTTCATTAATTGATTAAATGCATAATGACCTACTACTATTAATTTACTATTATGAATTATTTTATGTCTTATAAATCTTAATACTTTTTCATTTATTTTTTCTTTTAATTTTTCTTGACCATATAACATATCTTCATCTAATGGATAATATTTAATTAATTTATTTGTTCTAGTAAATGCTTTACGTAATCTAAAATAACTAGTCATTGGATCACTATATACTCTATATGAGTCCACTAACATTAAGTGTGGATGGGTCATCAATAAACCATTTATTTTAATAGTAGGACAGTTATTATAAATAATTTCCGGCATATAAGTAATATCTGTATAATTTATAAAGTTTGAAAAAATTTTATAAGTTTCTGGATGAACGCCTTCTTTTCCTTCAACATATTTAAATCCCTTACTATTTAATAAATCACATAAATCAATTGTATCTCCAACTGGATCTGGTGAATAAAATTCAATATCAGCTAAATCTGTATCTTTATAAAATCCATCATCTTTATCTTTAGCAACTATTAAACTATTTTGAGCATAACCACCATATATAATTCTTTTTTTATCTTTAACAAAATCTAATATAACATTTCTTACTTCAGATACTTCTCTAAGTGTAGGTTCATATTTATTTAAATATATATTTTTAGCTTCTTCCTCAAGCTTTTCAAGATTTTTTGTAACAATTTCAATATCACTTGGTCTATACATTATAATAATATATAGATTATAATATTATTATAATTGGATTATGTGCAAAAATAATTAGAAACACAATTTAATCAAATAATTTTGAAAATGATGTTTCTAACTGTTTGGGTTCATATAATTCATTAAAGTTTTCCCAGCAAAGTTTATTTTCTTTTTCTAACTCATGCATTAAATTATATTTATCAATAAACATTTCAGGAATTATAAAACTATCATCTTCTAATTTTAATTTTTTAAATTTATTATATAATTCAATATCTACACTATATACATGTTTACTTTCTTCTATTTTTGCTTTCTTTCTTTTTAATTCAATTAATTCATATTCAAGTTCTGATTTTTTTTTCATATCAATTATTTCTTTAGAAGACACTTCATCATCTGTTGTGTCACTTTCAGATGATTCTTCAATATCATCATTATTACAAATAGTAAAACTATTATCATAAAAAGTTTTAATTATAACTTTACTCTTATTAATAAATTTATTTTGAACTAAACCGTCAATTGCAATTTGACTTTTTTTATAATCATTGAATAATCCAATTAAATTATTATTATAAAATACAGCGTATAGCATTATAATAATAATAAAATTATATTTTAAATTAATTGCAAATTAATTTACAATTAAATTCATAGTGCATGTAATACACATATAATGATCATCCCATCCAACAATAGTATTATTATCTAATTCATATTTAATACATCCATGTTCATTACAATTTGAACATTTAATTGAAATATTCCAATTAAATGAAATATCTTCAACAAATTGATTATTAATAAATTCTGGAAATTTATAAATATTTTCTTTAAAAAATTCATATTTCATTATATTATGATAATCAGTATCCATTTTAATTTATAATAAAAATCTATTTTTAAATCTTATTTATAATAATGAATACAGAAGTTGATATTATACCTCAAGAAAATAAAAAGAAAGATTTAGAAAAAATACATATGATTATTGCAGCTGTATCAATTGTATTATCAATTGCATTTTGTACATTTGCATGGATATTTAATGAAACTCAATATAAATTTAGTTTATTTAGTGTTTTATCTATATTATCTTATTTGGTTACTGTTGGATTATCTATTTATCTATTATTACCATATAACGATATTACACTTACAAGAAAAATATGTGGATATTGTTTTATATTCGTAACTCTATTTATATTATTAATTATGTATGTACTTATGTATCCAGGTCATTATAGATTTATAAAAGCTTTAAATAAGGCTAGAACAGATTTAAAACAAAAATATAGTGATGTTTTATCAAGAAATAAACAATTTAAGAATATTTTACATGACTATTTTGAAAATAAAAAATTTCAAAATGAACAAGTAAATGAAAAATTTTTAACAATTGCAAAAACATTATCATATAATAATATTAATCCAACTATAGCTGATATTAATAATGATATATTTGATAAATTATCAACTATAAAAAATAAATATAATGAAATTATAAATTCTGATGTATTAATAGATTATGCATCAAACAGAGATATTTATGATATAATATATAGATTAAATGTTTTAGAAGAAGATACAAATAGTATATTATATAATTATAATAAATTTGTAGAAATGTATAAATCATTAAAAAAACTAAAATTAGATGATGATATTAATATAGATTATATAAGTAATGCAAATAATAATATATTTGATATATTTAAATTTTTAACTACTGAAAAGCGTCAGTTAGTTAATAATGAAATATTAACAGATCTTTTTACTGGGAAAAATAAAAATCCATCATTATTTATTATTAGAGCATTAAAAGAAAGATTAACACCTACTTTATTTAAAAAAATAATGGCGGGAGAACTCATTGATTTTAGTAATATAAGATTTCAAAGTTTAGATAATAATTTAATTGAAACTTCTAATATATAATTAAATAATAATTATAAATAATAATTATTATTTATTATAATGAAAATAATTGCTTGGAATATAAATGGTTTAAGAGCCATTATGAAAGGATCTAATTTAACTAATTTAGTTGAAGAAGAGAAACCCACTATATTATGTTTGAGTGAAACTAAATTAAATTGTTCTGTAAATACAGATGATTTTTTAAATAATTATAAATATAGATATTTTAGCACTTGTAGTAGTAAAGGTGGATATAGTGGAACAGCAATTTTAAGTAAAAAAGAACCAATGAGTGTTATTTATGGATTAGAATATAATAATACTAATATTGATGAAGAAGGTAGAATGATTACTTTAGAATTTAAAAAATTTTATCTTGTTCATGTTTATACTCCTAATTCTGGTTTAGCATTAGCTAGATTAGATTATAGAATTAATACATGGGATGTTGCATTTAAAAAATATTTAGCTAAATTACAAAAATTAAAACCAATTATTGTTTGTGGTGATTTAAATGTTGCTCATCAAGAAATAGATATTCATGATCCAAAAGGAAATAAAAAAAGTGCTGGTTTTACTATTGAAGAAAGAACTAGTTTTACATCATTATTAGAAAATCTTAATTTAGTAGATACATATAGACATATGCATCCTAAATGGCAAGAATATAGCTATTGGTCTTATAGAATGAATTCTAGAAATAAAAATAAAGGCTGGAGGATTGATTATTTTTTAGTTTCTCATAAATTATTATCTAAAATTAAAAAAGCCAGAATTTTAACAGATTCAATTGGTAGTGATCATGCTCCAGTAAAATTAAATCTGAAGATTTAATATCTAAAGATTTAATATCTAAAGATTTAATGTTATTTTAATATAATGGATATACTTAAACAAAATATGACATTATTATATTATAAGAATTTAGAAATACAAGCTAAAAAAAATAATATAACTATTAAATTACCACATATTAATTTAATAGAAAATAATGTAAAAGATACTGAAAATGATAATATAAATACTGAAACTGAAACAATGTATTCTGAAGATTTTGTTTATAAAAAACCCTGGAATAAATTAAACAGTATTCATAAAATTATTAAGGTAAAAGAGTTTATAAATAAATTAGATATAAATGATATGGAAATAAAAAAACATTTAATTACTCAATTTACAACAATGATTAAAAATAAACAATTAACAAAGAAGAGCGATGTAGAATATGATCATATATCTGGAAATATTATTTCAATTCCATCATTAAAAATTACACAATAAGTTTATGATTTTTTTAATAAATATCATAAAAATATATTATTTTATTTAATAATGAATAATGAAATATTAAATGAATTATTTGCCTTAAGATTATATTATAGCGAATATATACAAAATGAATCTGAAATTATATATAAATTAAAAGAACACTTATTTGATTTAGGTATTACTACGGAAAATTTAAATAATTATTTATATATTTTTTATAATACTTTTGACATTCCAATAACATTAAGTGAAATAGAAGCAGTTAATTTAAATCTTAATATTGGTAATAATCTTATTATTACTTTTTATAATAATATAAGTCAAATAACAAATAATTTAACAAATATAATAGAAGAAACTAATGAAATGATAAATAATACAAATCTGGATACAAATGAGGATTTAGATCAAGATATGCCACCATTAATTGATACAAGTGTATTTACATTATTAAATAATATAATTAACCCTATTAATGATCCAATTGGAATGGATAGATTTATAATTCCAATTAATCAACCGCCTTTATTACAAGATGTAGTTGTTACAACTAATCAAACTAGTTTAGATAATATAGAAACATTAACTATTACTAAAGATATGATGGAAAAATGTTCTATTTGTTTAGAAGAAATGGAAGAAAATGATGAATATCTTAACATTGAATGTAAACATATTTATCATAAAAATTGTTTAATTACTTATTTACAAAATTATAATCATAAATGTCCAGTATGTAGAAATGAAATTGGTGAAAGTCATATTAACTATTAACTAATAATCCTAATGTTTCATTTTCATCTCTTAATTGTACTATTTGACTATTAATTTTAGCAATATCTTTATTATATTTTGCAATAGACTCATCTGATTGTTTCATAAATTGACCTTTTTGTTCAGATGTCAAACCTAATGTTGGTATTATTTGTTTACTTTCGTTTACTGCAACAATATTTTGATTTAATCTTTCAATATCTTTTTGTAATGATGCTATTGAAGCTTTGTTAGTTTCAATAGTTTTACGTGCTTTACTTTGTTCATCATTTGTTTTATCAGATAATTCTCTTTCTTTTGTTTTAATTAATCCTGTTATTCTAGCAATTTGTTTATTTATATGTTCTTGTTGTGCATTTAATTCTTTAATCATATCATTATTTGATTTATTTAAAATATCTTCAGTTTGTTTATCTAATTTTAATTTTTTTAAATCCTCAGATGCAGTTCTATAATTTGCTAAATCAGCTTCAACTCTTTTTAATTCTAAATTAAAAAATGTTAATTCTTGTTTTAAATCTATTAATTCTAATTCATATGAAGCTAATCTTAATTCCTGTGGTGATAATTCTTCTATAGGAACAAAACCACCTGCATCACATTTATCAGATACTTTTACTTTTGGTACATATGGAGCTGCTTCTAATTTTGTTGTTTCATTGTGTTTTGCTAATTTATAACCCGGTCCTTCAATAATTAATTCAAAATGTCTACCAAATGAAGCTATATATACTTCTTGATTAGTTGGATGATCGTTTATTCTATCCATATTTGATAAGTTACCATCATCAACTAAAGAAACTGGATAAATTGTTTTATTAGGTGCAATAGATATTAAACAAATTGTTATTTCTAATTTTTGACATAATCTAACAAGACTATTATATGATCTATTAGTAGGATTAGTTTTATTAAAATCATTATCAAATTCAGTTCTATCAGTTTCAGGGCCTAACCCAACAGATTGTTTTAATTCTCTAACTGTTGTATCTATACCTCTATGATATTCAAGAAAATCTCTAATACTAATCCATATACATTGTTGACATAAATATGGTTCTTCTGGTCTAGATCCATTACTATGTAATGTTAATAATCCACTTGCACTATGGTGAGGGTTTCCTGTAGGCTTACCACCAATCATTTGATTTTTTAATTGTAAATATTTTAATTTATATTTATTATATTTTTGTAAATTATTCATTTATATAAATATACTGGATTTTTTAAAAATTATTTATAATAATAGGATTAAATTTTACTCCCCCCCCGCAAGTTTTATAAAAAAGTTTATTCACTTTAAAAAAAGTTTAGTTTATTAAACTTTTTTATTTAATTAAAGATTAAAATCTAAATAAATATAATAATGGATAAAAAGTTTATATGTGAATTTTGTAATAAAAATTATAAAAGCTACCAAAGTTTATGGAATCATAAACATAAGTTTCATGAGTCAAATATCAACTCTAATAAGCCAAATATAAACCTGGATAATAATAACGATAAGCCGGGTGTAAGCCAAACTAAGCCAATCAATTCTATAAAGAATATATGTAAATTCTGCTCTAAAGAATTTATATTTAACCAAAGTAAATGGAAGCATGAAAAAAAATGTAAAATTACAGAAATCGATTTATTAAAAAAAGAAAATGAAAATCTTAAAAATGAATTATTAAAAAAAGAAAATGATTCAGAAAATAGATTGAAAGCTGAAATAGATGATCTCAAAAAATTAGTAACAGATTTAATTAATAAACAATGCAAAATGCACCCAAAAACTTTACAAAAAATTAAAAATAATGGAATAATTAATAATACAAATAATACAATTAATATTATGAGTTTGGGTAATGAAAATATTGGTGATTTAATAAATGAATCTAAGAAATTATTTATTTTAAATAAAAGATATGATGCTCTTAGGTATATAATTGAATTCGTTCATTTTAATCCTGATTTTCCGCAATTTCATAATGTTATAGTTACTAATAATAGAACAAATGAGGCTCATAAATATGATGAAAAATCAAAAACTTTTAAAATAGTTAAAAAAGACGAACTAGTTTCGGATTTAATAGAATATAGAATTTGTGATATAGAAGAATTTTATTTAGAACATGAAGATAAATTAAATGACAAGACAAAATATATTATTAAAAAATTTATAGATGATCGTGGAGATAGCGAACGTATTCATGAAGATATTAAATTACTTTTATTTAATAATAAGAATACAGTTAAAAATCTATTAACAAATGTTGAATCGCCATAAAAATTGATAAGGTGTAAGAGTTTTTACTATGTAAAAACTCTGACATTCCTTATTAACTTTATTATTAACACACCTAGGTGTGTTAATAATAAAAATTGATTGAAGTATAGAAAAATCAAAGATTTTTCTATTCTTTTCAATCAAAACTTATTTAACAAAACCTCCTGTTTTGTTAAATAAAAATTGATATATTAATTAAATATAAATAAAACATTATATTTAATTAAAATGGCTACACCTAATAGTATAAACATTTCAGGTATGATGATGAATATGTTATCATCTGGTTTTGATACAATTGATTGTATTGGTGAATTAATTGATAATTCAATTGGTGCTCATGCGAAAAATATTCATATTCATTTGTTAGATCATTTAGTTATTTTTGTTGATGATGGTGAAGGTATGAATAAAGAAGAATTAAATAAATGTTATTGTCTTCATGAACGTAAAGATGCATCTGATACTCGATCTGGATATTTTGGAATTGGAAGTAAACATGCTAAAATTCATTTTACACAACATCAATTTGCAAATACTACTATTTCAAAGAAAAAAGATACTGATTTAATGGAGATTGAAGCCGATTGGAAAGAAGCAGTTGATAAAGGAACTTATTATCCACAAGCACATAAAATTTCAAGTGATTCTAAAGAAATGTGGGATAATTATAGTATTTCTCAGAAACATGGGACATTAGACATTATTCCTTGTGATAAAAAAATTCATACAGAATTAAATGATAAAATTGATGAAATAATCAATAAATTAAGTATTACATATTATGAATATTTAATTAAAAACAATATTTCATTCTTTATTGATAGTAAAGAACATAAATTAAAATCAAATGATCCAATTTCATGGGCAAAAGCTACTACTGAAAATAAACAAGAATTGGTAATTGAGATATGGAAAAATAAATCAACTGGAAACATTTATACTTTTTATAAAAAAGGTAACAAAATGGGTTATTTAAATACTTATGAAAAAAAATTAGGAAAAAAAAAAGATACATTTTCATTTGATTATAATTATCCACTTGAAAATTGTGAAAAAATAAATACAATTACTATGAAAAGTGTTTATATTGATTCATGGAAAAATAATTTAGATGAAGCTCATTCATTAGGAGGTATTTATTTGAAACGTTCAAGTAAAATTTTAGATCATTTTAAATGTTCTATTAAAAATTCTGGTGATTATCATTATCGTAATTATGTTACAATTGCACGCCATCTAATTATCTTCAATTCAAGTTTAGATAAAGAATTTCAAGTTCAAATTAATAAATCACATATTAAAGAATCAGATATTAATCAAAATATTTATGAAACAATTAATTATATTGCTGAGAAATTCTCAAGTAAATTATTTAATATTTTTGATAAGAAAAGGAAAGAAGAGAAACGAAAATTAGAAGAAGAACAGCGTAAAAAAGAGGAAGATAAACGAAAATTAGAAGAAGAACAGCGTAAAAAAGAGGAAGAGAAATTACCAAAACCAACATATGACATTAAATTAACTGTTGTTGATAATAAATTAATAATTAGTAATAATTCAATTAATATAATGACAATCCAAAATGTATATATTAAACAATTATATGAAGAATATGTTAAAAAATTAACTAATGAACAATTCATATTATTTATTAAAGAGCAAAATAAATTATTAGATAAATATGGATTAAAGTAAACATAATAAAGATTCATTTATTTTATAAGTAATATTGAAATGAGTAATATTGAAGAAATTGGTATTGTTGTATGTGGCCCAGTAGATGCGGGAAAATCATCATTAGTAGGTGTATTAACTACTGGAGAATTAGATGATGGTCGTGGTAAAGCGCGTAAGAGTGTTTTTCATCATCGTCATGAATTAGATAGTGGTAGAACAAGTGCTATATCACAAAATATAATTAAATATGAAAATGATAATAATAAATTAAAATTAATAAATACAAAACAAAATAGAAAATTTGATCCAATGATAAATATAGATAATCAAAAAGATAAATTAGTTTCTTTAATAGATTTAGCTGGTCATGAGAAATATTTAAAAACAACTGTATATGGAGTTACTGGAATGTTTCCGGATCGTGGTATAGTTGTAATTGGAGCAAATACAGGTGTAACTAAATTAACAAGAGAACATATTGGTTTAATGTTATGTATAAAGATTCCATTTATGATAATTATAACAAAAATTGATATGGCACCTGAATCAATATATAATGAATTACAAGATACATTAAGAAAATTACTTCAAAGAAATGCATCAAGTAAAAGTTTATTATTTATTGGTAATAGTAAAATGGAAGATATGAATGATATAACTGGATCATATATAAATACAATTAAAAATCCAGACATAATTCCAGTTATAACAATTTCAAATAAAAATGGTTATAATATAAATAATCTTCATAAAATTATTTATAATATTCCACAAAGAGATAAATTTATTAATCAGCCATCAAATGGTACAATTGTTTATTTAGATGCTAATTTTTCAGTTCCAGGTATTGGTTTAGTTGTGAGTGGAATGATAAAAGAAGGAACAATTAAAGTGAAACAAAAAATGTTTATTGGACCTTATAGTGGTCAATTTTTACCAGTAATTATAAGATCTATTCATAATAATTTAAGAGAAGATGTTAGTGAAATTGGTCCTAATGTTCAAGGTTGTTTTGCAATTAAATTTTTAGATATTAGTATTTCAAGAGAAAATATTAAAAAAGGGTTTGTTTTAATTGATAATGTTGATAAATGGAAAAAAAATCTTGTAAAAAGTTTTGTTGCTCGTATAAAAGTTCTCCATCATTCATCTGCAATTCATGATGGTTATTGTCCAGTAATTCATTGCGGTCCAATTAAACAATCAGCTTATATGAAATTAATAAATAATACATCACATTGCAAACCTAGTTTGAAAACAGGTGATTCTAATTTAGTTGAATTTACTTTTACTAAACATGCTGAATTAATTGAAGAAAATATGATAATGTTTTTCCGAGATGGTACAACTAAAGGAGTAGGCGAGATTGTTAAAATATAATATATTATATTATAATGATATTAGATAATATAATAAAACCAAAAATAATAAAAGATTTTACATCAACTTTATACTCAGAAGAATATAATGCATTATCAGGCAGTTGTAATTTTTCAATAATAGAAAATTCAACTTATGGAGGTAAATATATATGTATAATAAGATATTATGCAAGAACACCTGATTTACGAATTACCATTAATAAGGGTATAATATTAGATAAAAATTTTAATATTATTAAAAGTAAAATATATAAAACAAATAATAATAATTATATTGCTGGATTAGAAGATGTAAGATTAATTAATTATAATAATGATTTATATATATCTGGTAATAAAATAATAGAAATATTAGATCATAATAATATAGTTGGTTTTCCAGGAAGAATAGGTGTTCAAATAAATAAATTTGATTTTAATAAGGATACATTAGAAGAGAATATATATATAACTCCTACATTTATTGAAAAACAAGAAATGGAGAAAAATTGGGTTTATTTTATAATGAATAATGAAACTTATTTTATTTATAAGTGGTATCCATTAACAATTACTATATTAAATGATAATAAATTAGAAATATATAAAGAAATTAATATGCCAGATGAATTTAAAAAAATCAGAGGATCTACAAACGGTGTAATTATTGATGATCAAATATGGTTTTTAGTTCATAAAAAAATAGATTCTTATTATCATAAATTTGTTGTATTTGATTTAAATATGAATTTAATTAAATATTCAAATGATTTTAAATTTATAGATAAATCTATTGAATTTTGTTTATCTATGATTAAAAATGATTATAATTTATTATTATCTTATTCATATGATGATAATCATTGTTATTTAAAACAATATAATATAGATGAGTTAAATAATAAATTAGAATGGATTTATATAAATCAAGAAAATTTTACTAATAATAATAATTATAAAATATTATTAATAATTTTAATTATAATAATCATTATTATAATTATTAATTATAATATAATATAATATGTCAACAATAAATAATACTCAACCAACACTACCGCCAACACTACCACCTACACTACCGCCAACACTACCGCCACCAACACTACCACCAACACTACCACCAACACTACCACCAACACTACCGCCACCAACACTACCACCAGCACTACAACCACCAATACTACCACCACCTTTGCAAGAAAATATAAAACAACATAGTAACAAATTTAAAATAATTGTAATTACTATAATAATTATAGTAGTTATTATAATTATTATATTATTAATTGTATTTTTAGTTGTAAAGAAGAAATCATCTAATACAACAATTACATCATCTAATAATAATACAACATCATCTAATAATACAACATCCTCTAATATTAATACAACATCTTCTAATATTAATACAACATCTTCTAATAATAATACAACATCTTCTAATAATACAACATCTTCTAATAATAATACAACATCTTCTAATAATACAACATCTTCTAATAATAATACAACATCCTCTAATATTAATACAACATCCTCTAATAATAATACAACATCCTCTAATAATACAACACCATCTGGTTTTAATACAACATCATCTAATATTAATACAACACCATCTGGTTTTAATACAACATCATCTAATATTAATACAACACTATCTGGTTTTAATAATACTTTTATATTTTTATCTAATAACGATTTTTATCAAAAAAATAATATACCAACAGATTTAACAAATATTAAAAAAGTATCAATTGGAGGATATCATACATTAGCTTTAAAAAATAATGGATCATTAATTGCATGGGGTTATAATGCTAATAATCAAGCAACTATACCGGATTTATTAAAAAATAAAACTATATTAGATATTGAAACAGGAGATACTACTTCATTTGCAATATTAAGTGATCGTACCGTTGTTGGTTGGGGAAGTTATTTTGCAGAATTAATGCCAACTAATTTTAAAAATGTGTCTAAATTAGCAGTTGGTGCATATATAGGTTTAGTATTAATAAATAATTCTATATCTGGTTGGGGATCTAATTATAAACCATTACCAAATGAATTAAATATAAATATTATAGATATTGCTACACCAAAAGGTAGTGGTGGAAATCATTCATTAGCATTAACATTATCAGGTGGTATAATTGCATGGGGTGATAATAATATATATAATCAATTAACTATACCTGGAGGAACTTTATATACATCATCTTCAGGTAATACTATAATATATACAATTTCATCTGGATTTAAAAAAGTATTATGTGGTGAATTCTTTTCAATTGCAGTTAAGAATGATAATACTGCTATAATTTGGGGTAATATTGAAAATGATCTAGTTTTAAATAATTTTAATACATCTCTAAATAATAAAAATATAAAAAATATAGTAAATGGGTATGATTTTATTATAATACAAGATACAAATAATAATATTTATATATATTCATCAATTAGTTTATCATCTGCAATAAATACTATAAGTAATATAAAAAATGCAAAAAATATATATGCTGGTGGTAATAGTGCAGGATATATAATATAAATAATTAATTAGTTAATTATTTTATTATAGACATCCACAAATAAAAATTGATAGAGCGCAATTATTTTCCAAGGAAAATAATGGCAACCCCGATTAAAAATTATAAAATGAATCTTTGATTTATTTTATAAAAATTGATTAAATAATATAAAAGATATATAATTATATATATTAAATGATCTATATAGTTTGTCCAACATGTGGTTTCTTTATTGGAAGTAAAGCAATTGAATATGATACTAAAAAAGCAGCAATTTGTGCAAATACTGAATTAACTGATGAACAACAAGCGGAAGAAATTCAAAAAGTATTAAAAAATTTAAAATTACGTCGTTATTGTTGTCGCATGCGTATTATGAGTGCAAAAGATATAGTAGAAGATATTATTCCGTCTGAAGATTAATTTTAAAGATTTATAATAATTATAATTATAATGAATTCATTTAACCTATTGTTAATAGGTTTTTATGCATATCAAGGATATATTAAAGGTTTAATGATAAATAATTTAATAAATAAAGCATATACATATTTATTTATTAAAAAATTACCATCACCTAATCATATAGGTATAATAATGGATGGGAATGGTAGATGGGCAATTAAAAGAGGATTACCTAGATCAGTTGGTCATATAAATGGAACTATTAATTTAATTAATATAATATTAGAATGTATTAAGCAAAATATTAAATATATTAGTTTATATTGTTTATCAAATAGTAATTTAGGAAGACCTAAACAAGAGATAAGTTTATTATATAGATTAATATTTTGTTTTATTGAAAATCATGAAAAAAATTTTATAAATTATGGTATTAATATTAAAATAATTGGAGATTTAACTACAATGCCTGAATTTTTAAAAAAATCAATTAATATTATTACTGAAAAAACAAAAAATAATAATAAATTATATTTAATATTAGCAATTCATTATGATTCAAGAACAGAAATATGTAATGCAGTAAATAAATATATGGAAAATAATAATACACCTATTAAAAATTGGGATATATTTAGTGAATATTTATATACTAAAGATATACCAGATCCAGATTTAATTATTAGAACATCAGGTGAAATGAGAATAAGTAATTTTATGATGCCTCAAATTGCAAATTCTGAATTAATATTTATTCCAACATTATGGCCAGATTTTACAAAAGATGATTTAATATTTTGTATTAATGAATATAGACAAAGAGAAAGGCGTTTTGGGTTAACATCAGATCAAATTAAACAATTAAAAAATAGTTAAATTTATTTTCTTGATTTTCTTTTGCTTGATTTTTTAGAAGATTTTCTTGAAGATCTTCTAGATGTTCTTCTTCTTGAAGTTCTTCTTGAAGCTCTTCTTGGTTTATCTTCATAAGGATCATAATTTAAATAATCAGTTGAATAAGCTGGTTCATAATAAGGTCTTACATATGGTTTAGGTTGAAGATATTGTAAAGCTGGTAAATAAGGATTATAAAAAGGATCTAAAATATGATGAAAAATTTCTTTTTTAGTGGTTGTGGTTGTAGCTGGTGCAGGTGCTGGTGCTGCCATAGGAACAGGCGCAGGTGTATAACTAGAATCATATGTTCTAATAGTAGGAGTAGCTGGTGCTATCCAATTAGGATCAATTGGTGTATCATCGCCTACTGCTATTTCAGGCATACCACCTTTTTGAGATAATTTTTGTTGTAAAGCAAAATATTTTGCTTTATAAGTGAGATACTTTTGTTCATAGTTACTCATATATATAATTTTAGAATAAATTTGAAGAATTAAATTAAATTTGAATATTTAAATTAAATTTGAATAATTAAATTTATAGATATAATATCTTTAATATTAATGAATACTATCAAAGATATTATTAAATTAGTCAATACTAAAGTAAATGAAAATTCTTATACTAAAAATGAATATCAGAAATTGGTTCAAGAGGTATATGAGGAATATATAAAAACATCTGAAAATGATATTCCTTATTATTTAGTAAATGATATTATTAGTCGTATGATAAATATTAATATTACATTTAATACAAATTTAGATGATTTTAATTTCCGTCAATGGGATAAGTTATTGAAAATAGATGAGATTAATGTTGATATTAAAATTCCAAAGAAAAGTCAGAAATTATTAGATCATTTTATTGAATTATTCAACACCCCACAACCAGAACAACGGACACCAGAATGGTTTAATTATCGTTTTAATCGTATTACTGCATCTGACATGGCAACAGCTATTGATATGAATCCATATGAATCAGTGGAAAGTTTTATTTGTAAAAAGTGTGATCCAAATTTTCCATTTTTAGATAACGATTTTGTATTCCATGGTAAGAAATATGAACAAATTGCAACATCATTATATGAACATTTATATAATTCAAAAGTTACTGAATTTGGTTGTGTTCCAAGTGAAAAACATTTATTTTTAGGTGCATCACCTGATGGTATTTCATCTAAATCAACACTTGATTATAAATTCAATCCAAAATTAGGTTATATGTTAGAAATCAAATGTCCATTTGTTCGTGAAATTAAAAATAAAGGTGCGATTGCTGGAGACATTTGTCCATTTTATTATTATTGCCAAGTCCAACAACAATTAGAATGTTGTGAATTAGAATATTGTGATTTTATTCAATGTTGTTTAGTAGAATATGAAAATCGTGAAGAATATTTAAAAGATATAAATCATAAATTTGTTATTACCGAAGGAACCGACGGGTCACTTATGGATGTTGATAATAGAATGTCAAAAGGATATTTATTACAATTCTTACCAAAAGAATATATTCCATTATTTGATGGAGATAAACATCATTATAAATCATTCTATATTTATCCTCCACGATTAAATATGAATGAATCTCAATATCAAGATTGGGTATTATCTACATTAAGTACTTGGAAAACAGATTATCCAGAAAGAGCAGAAACATTTTATTTTGATAAAGTTTTATATTGGAAAATTAAAAATGCTCATACAGTAACTATTCCACGCGATAGAGAATGGTTTAATAATATTATGCCAATCTTAAAAGAAACTTGGGAAAAAGTATGCTATTATCGTGATCATATTGAAGAATTACCACTAGTTCAAGAATTAGCAGATAAACGAAAAGCATTTTGGAAATATAAAACTGATTTTACTATTAATAATTTTACAACATTATCATTAGATGATCCAAAATCAACAACTAAAACACCTATTAAATATACTAAAAAATCATCAACATATACTAAAAAGACATATACTAAAAAATCAGATTCAAATGATTGTGATTTTGTAGATGATTAATTTAATATAAAAAAATATTAATATAATATAATAATGAAAGTTAAAAATTCAGAAGATTTTGAGAATATTATAAATATTCTTCTTGATTTATTAAAAGATAAAAAAGTATCAATTGATGAAGTTATGTTACGATTACGTGAAAATCATTACTGTATTAATTGTAAACAACATTTTAATAGATGTAAATGTGATGATTCTGAATCTCCAGATGATTCATCTGATTCAATATCTAATAGTACATATATTTCAGAATCAGAATCACCGTCATTATCAGATTCTGAGTCTGATTCAGTATCAGATTAATTCTATTTAAAATTTTATTATATATTTATAAATATATAATAAATGTCAGTAGAAGAATATGATGAAAAATTAATGGTTATTAAAAAGTTTAATAATTATCTTGAAACAATTTTAGTTAAGAGTTATGATAATGATATTGAAGAATTAGAAACATTATCATCTTTTCTAAATCTTTATTTAAATAAAGAGAAACTTGAACATACATCAGAAAAATCAGATGAATCAGAAGAATCTGAATATCATGAACAAGAAGATAATCAAGATAAAGAAGAAAATAATAATGAGGATGATGGTTTATCTACATTTACAGAAAATTTTATTAAACGATCTCAAACAATTGGAGCCGATATTTTAACAAGTGCAGCAGAATTTATAAATGGAACTACACAAGATTTATCAAAAATTAATTTATATAATAAATTTCGTGAGCCTATTGAACGTATGAAAAAGTTTTTAGATAATAATGATGTATTTATATAATAAACTACATTATCTAATTGAACGTATGAAGATATTTTTAGATACTAATAATGTAAACTAAATATATGTATCATGTATTTAGTCATTATCCATGTAATGATGGGGAAGTAGCTAGTGCAGTGTGGAGTTATTTCAGACCTGATTCAAAATTATATAAATGGAAACATAATGATAATATAAATGAAATAAATATTATAAATAATTTACCAGATGATTCAAATATTGTATTTTTGGATATAACTCCAAAAATAGAATTATTATCAAATAAACATAATTATATAATAATAGATCATCATAAAGATCCATTATTAAAATTATTAAATCATCCTGAAAAAGAAAATTATAGATTAGATATTTTTATACAAGAAAACTTTCCAACTGAAAATTTTTTATCAGGTTGTATGTTAACATGGGATTATTTTTCAAAATATAAATATCCATCTTTAGTATATTTTATAGGTAATAAAGATGTATGGAATTTTAATAATCCAGAAACTGAACCATATTCTATTGGTTATAATGAATGTATAGAAAAATGTAATCCTGAAAATAGAATAGATTTTATAAAAAATTTATTAATAAATAATACAACAGAAAATGATTTAATAATATTAGGATTACAAACAATAAAAAAATATAAAGATGAAACAAGTTCTTATTTTAAAAATATAATATTAACAAATGAAAGAATTAATAATATAAATTATTCAATACTAGATATTGAATGTATATCTGAATCTAGAAATAATTTATATAAATATTTAATTGAATATGCAAAAAAATATTATCCACATATGCAAGTATTAAGAATACTTCATACTATAACATCTACTCAAAAAATATATTCATTAAGATCATTATTAGATATAAATGTTGATATTATTGCTAGATATTATGGAGGTAATGGTCATGAAAAAGCAGCTGGATATACAATAACACAAAATAATAAATAAATTTTATCTATTATTTTTATAATGGATAAAATTAGCAAAAATATAAATAAAATGTTTGAAACTTTGTTTAAAAATGAAGATAAAATGCATCCAATTTTTAAGATTTAAAAAGAGTATATAAATTATCAGTTGATTATAGAAAACAAATGGCAGATAGTATAAAAGAAACAACTAAATATAATAAAATAAAAACATTACCTGAAGATATTATTAAAAAACCTATTTATGATGAATTAAAAAAAATAGATTTAATAAAAATGGATAAAGAAATGAATAATGTATTAAATTATTCTAAAATATTAAATTTAGTATCATACATTTCACAATTTATGATAAAATCAACAATCTCAAATAAAGATAAATTATATAAAACTATATCAAATAATAAAACTGATAAAATAAATATAATGATAATTGGATCTGGTCCGGTTGGTTTATTTTTAGCATGTTATTTATCATTATACTACAATGACACACATATGACAAATAGCCCAAAAGTTAATATTATTATGTATGATAGTAGAATTGAAAAACCTGGATTTCGTAAACCATATAATAGACAAAGAATGTTTTCAACTGCATCAAAATATTTAAGTTTAATATTACCCAAAGTATATTGCTGGGATGATTCAAAAGATTATTTAATGATAAATATTTTTATGCTTGAATATATGTTATTTACAGTTGCAAATTTACAATATCATATTCCAATGATTTTTGAAGATTATAGTTGGGATGATTATAAAAATATTATTGATGAAGGTAAATTTGATGTAGTATTTGATTGTACTGGTGGAAAATTACATCATGATGCAATTAAAAATATAAATACAAATTGGTTAAAAAATATTAAATTATATAATGATCAAATTGATAAACAATTAGATATTGATATTAATAAAAATTTAGTATTATTAAATCATGACAGTAAACATATAATAAATTATTTTTACGGATCAGTTACATTATATTATAATAATGACACATTAACATTTTATCAAAAATTTGATTTTGATGTAATGAATAAGAAAGATTTAATGTATTTAAATATGATTAAAAATAAATATTTTGATCATGAAAATACAATTAAATTAATAAAAGGAATATCTGATGATAATACACGTAATTTTTTATATACAATGATTCATAATGATTATCATAATTATTTATTTTCATTTGATGTATGGGGAATTTATATTAGACATGCTATTAAAATATCTGATGTTTTTTTAGTTAATAAAAGAAAAGTATTATTTATAGGAGCAGGTGATACTATATTTCATAGTCATTTTATTACAGGAGCTGGATTAAATAGAATTCTTGATTTTACAGTTAAATGTGCAAATATGATTGGGACTTTATAAACAAAATAAAGAATGTTGTGATTTTTTTAAATCATATAAAATATAATATATTCTATTATTGTATTTACATAAAAATTTAGTATAATTATATTGATAATTATTATTTCTTTCAATTAAAATATAATCATAATCTGGATTTATTTTAAGAAATGTTAAATAATGTAATATAGTATATAATTCTGGTTGTAATGATAAAGTATTATATGATAATTTAATATTATTTATACAATTAATTAAAAAATCAGAAATAGATGAATGATAATAATATTTAAAACCTTCATGATAACTATATTCTACATACCAAATTTCATCATTTGTATTAATTAAAAACCCGATTTTTAAACATGGTTTAGTATCTAACCATTCAATCTCATTAAATTTTTTTAATTGTATTATTTTATTATCAAATGTAATAATATAAGGAATATTTATATTAATTAATGAAATAATATAATCATCTAAATATTTTTGATAATTATTATAATTTTTATACTCTTTATTAATAATTTTAAGATCATTTATTTTATTAGACACATCTAAATAATCATATATAATTGGTAACATAATAGAATCAATCATTTAATTAATAAAACAACTTTTATTAATTTTATTAATAATATAATCAATTTTTATTTGTGAGATTTAGTTTTCTAAGAAAACTAAATCTTACACAAATAACCTTTGATAAGCGTCGACGTTTATCAAAACAAAAACTTAAGTTTTTGTTTTGAACGTCCGACGATAATCAATTTTTATAAAATTAACCAAAATCGTATAAAAATTGATATTAATATTATTTATTTAAATATATTGTTATTAATGAAAATTAGTCATGGTGGCAACAATATTGGATCAATTACTTATAGTTATTGGGTCAATAATACCATCAATGATGGACAGATTATATCTAATAATTTAATAAAAAATAAAAATATTCAAGTTAAAGTAAAGAAAAAATTATAATAATATACATGATGGCATTATAGTATGTTCATATTTATTTGGTTCAATTAAATAATTAATATTTTTTAGAAATATATCTAAACTATAATTATAAAAATTATAATAAAAAAAATGATTATTAGATTCTGATGAAAAATTAATGATTATTTTATATTTACAATTAAACAATTTGGAATAATTATATAAATTATTTATATTTTTAACAGATGTTTTATCATTATAACATAAAATAATTCCATAAATATTTTTAAATATATCATTATTAATATTACTATAAATATCAGCTGAAAATGGACAAATAGTAAATATAGTATTTTTATAAATATATTGCATAAATGGTTCTTCTGTATCAGGTATATAAATATCAAATAATTTACTTGTATTTGATAGATTATTTATAACATTTAATTTATCCTCTAAACAATCCCCTAAAATTAGAAAATGAATTAAAGATTTCATTGTTTCCATTAAAATATTATTATTAATAATATTTTAAATTAAAATTGATCTGGAGCAATTATTTTCCTTTGGAAAATAATGGCAACCCCCAACCGTAGGTTGAAATTAACTTAATAAAATATACAGCTTAGCTGTATATTTTATTAAAATTGATATTTTAATTATTTGATTTAAGAATAAATAAGATTAATAAATAATGTTTCTAGTAGATAAATATAAAAATAGTTCAATAATCCCAACATATGAAATAGTAGATAAATTAGTATATTCACTAAATACTCATAATACAATTTATAATAATATTGATAATGTAATTAAATTACAAAAAGATCAAATTTATAATATTATTGATAATATGGAACATGGTAGTTGGAAATTTGCAAATATGCCCCATCTTTTATTCTATGGTCCAGATGGATGTGGTAAAGAATTTATTATTGAAAATTTATTAGAAAAAATATTTACAAAAAAAAGTGTTCAAGTTCAAGATACTGAATATATAATTAATGGTTATAGTAATACTAAAACAAAAGTTATGATCAAACAATCAAAGCATCATATTATTATTGAACCAAATAATAATGGATTTGATAAATATTTAATTCAAGAAATTATTGAAGAATATGCTAAATCAGAAATCTTACATGTTCTAAAATATAAACATTTATACAAAATTGTTGTAATTAATACAATTGATAATTTAAGTTATTATGCTCAAGCTTCATTAAGAAGAACTATGGAAAAATATGCAGATACATGTAAATTTATTTTTATATCTAATCAATTATCTAAAATTCATGAACCATTAAAAAGTAGATGCTTAATGATCAGAGTTCCACTACCAAGTGATAATATGATTATATCTATTGTTCTTAATATTGCTGAAAAAGAAAATATTGGATTAAAAAGTTCTGATATTATTAATATTGTAAAATATTCTAATAATAATATTAATAAAGTATTTTGGTTATTAGAATTAATTAAAAATAATGTTTCTTTTGTTGATTCTTGGGAAAAAATTATTATTATGATATGTGATGAAATACTAAATAAAAAGAATTATAATATTAATAAAATACCAGATTTAATAAAACACATAAGAGAATTATTATATCAATTATTTATAACAAATATTGATTTTAATATTATTATTAAAGAATTAATGAATTGTTTAAAAAATAAATTAAATAATTGTAATACTTTAAAATATATGATTATTGAAGAAACTTCTAAATTTGAAAATCGTATTGCACAAGGTACTCGTCATATAGTTCATGTTGAAGCTTATTTAATTAAACTAATTCAAATATTTAACAATTTTACAGAAAATAAATAATTAAATAAAAAAAATACCTATTATTATATATAATGGACGATATAGATAAGAAGATTTCTATGTTATATAATTATGTTTATTCGAAATCATTTAAGGATGATATAGAATCATTTAATATAGATGAAAGTAATATAGATTTAACAGATATTAAAATAGAATTAAATGCAGATGATTATAATGATATTTTAGCTGATTTATTAAATGGTAAATTTACTAAATTTGATTATGATGAATCAAAAAATACTATTGTTTTAAAAAAATATGGTGAAGGTTTATCTTATTCTTTATATATTTCACCCTATATTAATGAAAAATCAATTAATGAAATGGATAATGTAAATAATAATGATAGTTTATTTGCATATTTATTAAGTAAATTAGTATTATCTAAAAAAACATTACATATTTCATTACCAATTATTAATATTGATGCTGAATTTCCTCAAATTCATGATATTTTAGATGGTTATAAAGATATTTTTGAACATTATCAAAAACAAATTGATGATGAAGAAATATCAAATGTTTTTTCATTAAGAGCAAGAGAGAATTTTTTTAAATCTGTAACATTAGTTGATTTTTTAAGAAAAAATGAATATAATATAAAACATTTATTATTTCAAGTATTTCATACATTAGCTGTTTTACAAAATTCTTACAATGGTTTTAGACATAATAATTTAAATCTTAATAGTATTTATGTATATTTGAAAAAATCAAGTGTTAGTGTATATGAATTTAATGGTGATACTTTTTATTTAAATAATAATTTTGATATTAAAATTACAAATTTTGGACATGCTAATATACCATCATTATTTAGTGGTGATTCTAATATACCTTTTTTTGATAAAAATAATGATTATTTTGATTTACATTATTTTTTAAATAATTTATTAAAAATGATTAGTGAATTTGACGAGGAAACAAACAGTTTTTTAGAAAGAGTTATTCCTAGTAAATATAGAACATCTGATGGAGGTTATATGAATAAATTTATTGAATTATTTAGACCATCTGAATTATTATTAGATAATTATTTTAGAGAATTTACTAAAAAAATAAATAAAGAAGAAAGTATGTTAGATACAGAATATTATACTAATAAAAATAAAAAAGTAGTAAAAGAAGATAGTTATAAGGGATCTAGAAAAATAAAAGAAAATACAATTGAAAAACCTAAACTTAAAAGACGTTTAAGTATGAAAGGTGGTGCTATTAATATACCATCTGCTCCTAAAGTAGCTAACAATCCATTTTTAACAAATGAACAACGTAGAATAAATAAAGCAGATGAAGAAGAACCCAAATTATATGTTGATCCTCATAAGCCTGATTCTCCGGAACCAGTTCCTGTTAAGAAACAAGAAAAACAATTATTAACAAAAAAAGAAACATATATTAATCCCAGTTATATAAAAACATATGATCCAAGAAAAAGACCTTCTTGGGATCATGATTATGTTCCTCCACCACCTGTAACAAAAGTACCTATGGCAAAAGCAACATATGATGAAGATTTAGATAGACCACATACACCTACAAATGAAGTACCTGTGGCAAAAGCAACATATAAAGAAGATGTTGATAAAGAATTTAGACGTGAAATTAGATCTGATGATAGATTTAATAGAAAAGAAAAACAAATGTTAGATAAACTTGACACAGATCAAAGTGATTCAGAATTAGAAGAATCATCTGATATAGATAATGATAAATATATTGAAAATATGTTTCAAGAAAAACAACCATTTAAGAAAAATGAAAATAGAGAATATAATCGTGAGAATAGAGATTCAACTTATAATCGTGAGAATAGAGATTCAACTTATAATCGTGAGAATAGAGATTCAACTTATAATCGTTATAATCGCGATTCTCGCGATTCTCGCGATTCTCGTGATTCTCGTGATTCAACTTATAATCGTTATAATCGTGATTCTCGTGATAATAGAAATTACCAAGATTATAATAGAGAAAATAAACCATATAAAACACAATATCAAAAAAATATATCAGATTATCCAATTATAAGTGAACATCATCATTATGATAATCCTCAAGCAATGTTTCCACCTGGAACTCTTCATACGCATCCTAAATATGGAAATCCAGCATGGGTTTCAATAGATAATCAAATGACATATCCACCTGGTTTTGTAAATAACATTTTTCCTCTAGGACCTTATCATGGTATGGCATTAGCAGAACCAAATAAAATACCATTACAAAAAGTATATAATATTAACTTAGGTCAACCTGGTTCAAATAATAGTTTATTAAATACTATTTATCAAGACAGTTTGCCTGGAAATCCTTATATTTATACTATGATTAATTTATATCAACGTAAGCATTTAATTAATAGTTTGCGTAGTTCCATGATAAAAGAAACTGATGGTGAAGAAATGTCAAGACAACCAGGTGATTCATCATTTTTAGAATATATTAGATTAATGGAATTTAATCCTTATGCATTAGGTAAAAATCCATATTCAGAATTACCTATTAATTTTTTATTATATAGTGGATCTTATCCAATTAGATATAATAGTGATAAACAAAAACTAGAAATTGCAAAAAATGCAATGAGTGTTAATATTAGAATATATATGTTAAGTAGAGGTGCGTTATTAAGTAAAACTGCAGGAGCAGAAAATGAATTTGATGTTTGGAGAGATATTAATTATTATAATTATATTCGTGAAGAAATACAAAGAAATAAAGTCAGTCCAAATTTTATTAGTTTAGTATTATTCAAAGTTGATCCAAAATCTAATATAGATTATAATGAATTAAAAAAAATCATTCAAAAGAATACATCTATTAATGATATTGATAAACAAATAAGAAATAATCAAAAAACAAGACAATTATTAAATTTAAATACTTCATTAAAACATTTATTTTTAAATGGACAGAAAATTGATCTAAGTACAATTAATGATGATGATTATAGCGGTAATAGTTTAGTTGCATTAACTGAAGCACCTACATGTAATTTAATAAATTGGTTTTGTCCTTCATATGAAGTATCAGGTGCAGTTAGAAATCAAATATCGACTGGTTATCATACATCTGAAGTATGGAAAAGTGTTTTATTTCAAATGGCTTATGCAATGGCTGTATTACAAGAAAAAGAAATATATATTAGAAATTTTTCAGTTGAAAATAATATTTTTATAAAAGATTTATTTAGTGATTCAAATAATATAGGTCATTGGGTTTATACTATAAATGGAATAGATATGTATATTCCAAATTATGGTTATTTAGTTGTAATTGATACAAGATATGTAGATGATAAAACTATAAATAGTAATCTACCATCTTATAAAATAATTTCAAAAGGGTTGTTTAATGATACAGAATATACTACCACGCCACCTATTCAAATTAATTATAATAAATTAATTTTAGATGATTTTAAGAGAATATTTGATAAAACTGTATTTTCAGATTCAAGTCCATATAAAGATAATGGTATATTACCACCAGATAGTGATATATTAGACTTAATTGGTAAAATTAATAAAGAAGCCAATGATAAAACTAATCAAAATATTAGAGATATAATTATAAAATGCTTTCCAGAATATTTTCATAATAGAATTGGAACATTATTAACTAAATCAGAAAGAGATGCATTATCCTTAACAACAATGCCTAAACTTGTACCAGGCAGATTAGTAGCTCATCAAACTAGATTTGATGAATATAGATGGGCTATATTTAAAAATGATCATCCAAACTTTAAAAATAAAAAATATATAATTATTAAGGATAATAATAATTTTGAAATAAAAGAGGTATTTAGTCATAGTTTAATAGATCATCCTGATTCAGATAATATAAATCAAACATCTGAAAAGAATTTTAGATTAAATAAAGATTCATTTATTGAAGCATATAAATTAGAATAAATTGAATTCAATTAAAATTCAAATTCAATTTAAATTTATTATCTAAATTAATTATAATGTTAGCATATAATTCATATAAACCTACAGATAAAGAAAGAGAGTATGTTGGTAAATTAATTAATATAGAACCAAATGATATATCATATACATTCTTTAGTGATAAAAATGTAAGTAGTATAAATGAACAATTAATTGAAGAAATTAAGAATATTACATTAGAACGTTATGGTCAAAAAATGCAAATTCAGCCTCAAAGGAAACATTTAGTTATTTCTATAATGAGACATATATATTTTACTAATATTAAAAATGCTTATCCAACACAAGTAGAAGTAGATTTATTAAATAAAGAAGTATTAAAAAGAATGATTCCAGTTGTTACACGAGAATTAATTTCTTATATGAGATTTATAAATGATTATAATAATATTGTTCCATTTGAATTACCTAAACCAGATAATAGAAAAATGGG
>JACCDO010494490.1_pt1 | contig 59804 bp, 53 predicted proteins | sample 7446101 | NCBI WGS metagenome assembly JACCDO01 (sample SAMN15323440, study PRJNA562643) | freshwater metagenome | isolation source: river surface water | place: USA:Blue River Watershed | collected 2017-08-16 | reverse complement strand
TATGAGAATAACAAAATGCGGAACTAAAGAAATACTTGTATTCGATTGGAAGAAAAAAGACATCCGTATGAACGCAAGATTCGAACTACCTACTGACAAATACGATATCGAAGAACAATACCAAAAAATGAGAAATATTATTGAAAAAAAATATGGCGAAAAATCATATATTTAAATATTTCTACCTACATGTTTCATAATAATATTTTATTATTATAAAGCGTATTATAATATAAAACTGATTTAAAGCTAATAAACCTACATATAGTATCATAAAAATATATTAATAATGTCACATTTATTAAGTCTCGGAGCAATTAATAAAATTACAGGTGAATATGTGTATCCTAAAATAGCAAATAAAAAGGATGAATATATATGTGTCGAATGTAATAAGGATTTAATATTGTGTCAGGGTGAAATACGAGTTCATCATTTTCGCCATAAAGTAGATAGTATTAATCCATGTCATCATTATAGTAATCCAACTGAAACACAAATACATAAAGATGCAAAAATGTTAATGAAAACTCTTTTAGAAAAAAAAGTTCCTATTTCATTTATTAGAAATTGCATTTCTTGTAAAAAGAATGACACATGGGAAATACCCGAATTTACAGAAACTTCAAGTATAGAACTTGAATATAGATTTGAGTATAACGGTCCTAAAATAGCAGATGTTGCCTATATTGATAGTGGTGAAATTTTATGTATATTTGAAATATGTAATACACATAAAACATGTAGTGAAAATCGGCCGGAACCATGGTTTGAAATTGACGCAGAGGAGTTAATAAATAATGCAAATGAGAATAATTTAACTGCATTACAAATTCCATGTATAAGATGTGAAAAATGTGATGAATGTATTGAAAAAGAAAATAATAATATTAAATATTACAATATTGAAAAATATGTTCGTATTAAATTGGGTCAAAAAATATTTCCAACGCCAATTCCTAATAAATGTGAACGAACAAATGGTCTACAAGTATGTTCTAATGTTGAATGTATTAAATGTCAATATAATAAATGGTATTATAATGTGTGGAAAAAAGAGGGACATTTAAGGTTTAACTTTGATGCACGGGATAATATAAGTCATAACCAAAATATTATAAATCTATTTGATGAAGATTTTATAAATAAAAAAATAGTAATTCATTCTCACAAAGGTAGTATAACAGCATATATAATACAAATTAAATCATATAATTATTGGGAAGAATTAAATAAATATGTTGGCAATAACATTAATCGCATAAACAATGATAAAAATTTTCCGTGCGAAAAAATAATAGATTTTGGTGGTGAATGCACAACTTCCATTATAATACAATTAATACAATATTGTGAAAAATCAATTTTAGTTAAGAACGAAAAAATAAAAACCATCAGAAATCATATTGCTCATATAGATGCTCATATAGAGAATAAGAAAAATAAGAAGAATAATAATGACACGGATGACGCCGATATATTAAGGGAATGGAGATATGATAAACAAGATCAATCCCGTAAAATGGCTTTATTCCAAGAATTGGTATTTGTTGAAAATGATGTTGATTATATATTAGGAAATAATGTTATAAGTATAGAACACCCAATAACACACACAAAACTTAAAAGAAGTCTTGTTAATAATAAAACATTTTATAAAGGAACATGGAGAACAAATATTCCTGTAAAATTAATACTTATCTGGTATATTTCAAATTATGATATATTAGATGAATTATAAATTAATACATCCTATATTTAATAAAATAGTATTAATATAAAATATAATATACCATACGTATTATATTTTATTTCACATATTATTTATAATTATATTGTTATCTCTTTTAGTATAGTTATTTTTTATTCCAAATAAATATAAAATATTATTTATAAAATAACTTAGACATTTGTATTATTATACAACTCTTGTATTAGATTATTGGAATAATTAGTATTAGTTAAATAACTATAATATGGATTAAATATATCTAATTCAAACATTATATTAAATATTTTGCCATTACAACAAATTAATATAGTATCACATAATGTTTTATTATTTGAATCCACATAAAAATGTGGATTTTCAGTTTTAATTCTATAAATTACATTATAAAATGGTTTATTATTTGTATTAAAAAAATAAGGATATATATTTCGTATTTCTTGTTCAGATTCATATTTAATTAAATTGTATCGTAAATCTAATGGAGTTAATATTGGTATATTATATATATTTTTAATATGTAAATATTCAAACAAATCATCTTCATTATTAAATATATTTATAGTATTATAACGTCTTGTTGCTGTATATAAGATACTACTAATTTGTTCTATAATAGGTTTTGATGATAATGAAAAAGATACTGTTTTATTTTTACTATGTTCTTTATTTAGAAACGAAACATATTCTTCATAATTTATAAGTAAACATGCAGGAAAATGTTTTTTAATTTTTTTTAGTTTTGAATTATATTTATATCCGTTTTGTTCTTTCAAAATAATATTTAATTCATTTATAATTTGTATTTGATTTTTCATAATTCTTTTGCATAAATTATACTCAATTATGGACTTATAAATATCCTTTTCCATATTTATATATTATTTCATTATCAATATAATTTTATATGGTAATGTTTTATAATACAATATTATTATGAAGTTTAATATATTTTTATAATAAATATATATGGGTTTTCTCTACATACATATAATATATTTATAAATAAATATAAATATATTTACAATTATATTGTATATTAGTATAAATAATTATTAGAATAAATATGAAAAAAAAGACAACAGAAGAATTTATAATTGAGGCTAAAAATAAACATGGAAATGTCTATGATTATTCTAAAGTTATTTATACAAAAAAAGACAATAAAGTAATAATTATATGCATCACACATGGAGAATTTGAACAATGTGCAAATTCTCATTTACAAGGATATGGATGTAAAAAATGTGCAACTGAAAATACACATATAAAACAAAGATGTAATACAACTGATTTTATTAAAAAGGCAAAAGAAATACACGGTGATAAATATGATTATTCAAAAGTAGAATATATTAATGTTAAAATTCCAATAGTTATTATTTGTAATTCGTGTAATAATAATTTTGAACAAATACCAAACACTCATTTACGTGGAAGTGGTTGTAAAATATGTGCAAATGTATTAAGAATAGAAAATAGCAAAATACATACAACAGAAACAATAATACAAAAAGCAACAGAAATTCATGGTAATAATTATGATTATTCAAAAGTTGAATATACTGGAATTGATAATAAAATAATTATTATATGTAAAACGCATGGTGAATTTAAACAATCCCCAGATTGTCATATTAATAGACAAAATGGTTGTAAAAAATGTGCAATTATTTCTGGAGGAATAAAACGGCAACACACAAAAGATAATATTATAGAAAAATCAAAAGATATACATGGAGATAAATATGACTATTCAAAATTAGAATATACCGGCATTCATAATAAAATAATTATTATATGCAAAAAACATGGAGAATTTAAACAGAACGCAAATGCTCATATAAGAGGTAGCGGATGTACTGAATGTATAAAAAATATATGGAGTACTGAAAAAATTATAGAAAAATCAAAATATATACATGGAGATAAATATGACTATTCAAAAGTTGAATATACCGGAATTGATAATAAAATAATTATTATATGCAAAAAACATGGAGAATTTAAACAATCAGCATATAGTCATATGAAAGGACATAGTTGTCCAATTTGCAAACCTAATTTTTCAAAAAAACAAATAGAATGGTTAAGTTTCGTATCAAAATATAATAATATTAATATTCAACATGCATTAAATGGAAATGAATATATTATACCAACTACAAAATATAAAGCAGATGGATATTGTAATGAAACAAATACAATTTATGAATTTCATGGGGATTTATGGCATGGTAATCCAAAATTATATGATGAAAATAATACATCATATTTTGGAATTAAATATGGAGAACTTTATAAAAAAACATTAGAAAAAGAACAAATTATTAAAAATTTAGGTTATAAATTAATTGTTATGTGGGAATATGATTGGGACAAAATTAAAAAATCAGTTAAAATACTACAAAGAATATTTCGTAATTCTAAATTTTATTAATTTCTTGTTGAATTTTTAACTTTGTCTTGCAAATTAATCTTTATTATTTAACATCCCGACCTGAACAGGGTTTGACCATCAAATATTAAATATAATTAATATATTTTAAGTATATTAATTATATTTTGTATGCCTTTTGATAAATATAACTACAGTATTGTTGATAATTTATTGACACATAATGAATACATCTATTGTAGAACTATAAAAATTAATGGGTATCATAATGATTGTGTATATGTGTCAATTCGTTACAATAATAATGTCCCTGTGTCAGCTTATATGCCAAACATACTATATGAATCTGAGTGTTTACATAATGTGTTTGCAAGTAATCCCGAAGTTATACATGCATTATTTAGTTATATACATGAACAAATACCTACTATTACATCCATTGAGTTTGATGATATGACTAATATTGAATATGACATGTTTGTCTGTCCAATTCCTTTATATTTCTTTTCAATTGCATTTAATGGTATGACTTGGTATGAAAAACACTTTGATGCCCGTATGATAGATGACACACAATATAATGAATATAGAACAAAAATAAATGATATGTTAAATAATCCGGATAAGAAACCTACTAATTTTATTGATTTTGTAAGAATAACTCAACTAACAAATGATATTCATGATGAACTATCTTCAATATATATAAACACTACTACATATAATGAGTTTTTCCAATCCATCCCAAAAAATGAACGATGCCGATTAGTTGGAGGATGGATAAGTGAATTTATGAAATATTATTTGGGAAAATCATTTCAAAATATAGGTTGGAATATTCCACTTCCAATTGTTAAAAACAGTGGTGGAAGTAGACATAACCTATCCAAAAGAAAATATTATTGTCCAATAGGAAGAATACGCCGGTATTTCTCACATAGAGATATTGGTGTTGACCCTGAACATGTATAATCTATGTATTGAAATTGGACTATCTTGACTCCAAATTTCATTAATGGATATCGGTTCATCTGCTTATAATCAGATGAGTTATCGTCCATCTCTCTTTGACTCTAAATTTGCATCTGCAAAATTATAGGAACAGCCGACCCTTTTAGGGTCAGACCGTCAAAGATTATCAACTAACACCACTCATAAAATTGATTTGTTTTATTATTGAAAATATGGATGTAATAATAGAAATCAAATTTCAGCAACATGAGTATTACTGCAAAAACCGACTACGGAGAAATACCCCATGCAACTATCCTTCAAATCTTTGGAGATGAGCTATCATACAATGAATTGAAATCATACGCAACTGATATGAACAAAACTTTACACCTTGAAGTGGAAAGCACCGTAGATGAATTGTGGGATTTCATAATGGTAAGAGTGTGGTTCAACTCAGTCAAAGTAATGGACAATAAATATAAGAAGTATCATTCATGCGACATGTTCTTTCATCTGAATGAACTTGAAATTAAACTTGATTCAAATTAAGAAAATGGAAGGTGATTTATTACCCAATACAGATTTAGTATATAGTAAACTACATACTAATTCTATTATTTTTTATGGATGTTGACACATAATGAATAAAACTATGTGTCAATAAAATTGATTTATAAATGAATGAATTAAACATAAGTATACCTTTATTATGTAGTATTCATTACAACATATATATCAAAATGGAAGAACAACAACCAAAAGGAACTATTTATCTGAGAGATAATGCATGGTATCGTATGGAAAATGTTATCAAAATGGGCATTGCATCTTTTGCGAAAGATAGAAGTAATACATATATTACCGGTGAAGTTGAACGAGGTGAATACATCTCTGTCATCGAAATACCACTGGATAAAATGCGAATTATTGACACATATTTGAAATCATATTTTAAACCATACAATATTTATAAAGGTGGTGGAACAGAATTCTACCACAGATGTATTATTACATTAATTGAACCTTATTTGCAATCATTAAATATCGATTTCAACGTGCTAACCAAACATGAAATCGACACCATGCAAAGATGCGAACGATTAAGAAATATACCCAATATTAATAAAATTAAACAAATATTTGCCAACATACACGTAAAGCGTATTATCCAAAAATACCAGAATAAACGCGAACCCCCGCATAGTTTGCCGATTGAAACGCCGTTGGTTATTGAACCAAAGGAGCATCAAAAGCCGATATTAGAAAATATCGAAGAATTCTTTGTGTCAAATGATACTGGAAAAATTGTATGGGCATGTGGACTTGGCAAAGCATTATTGAGTATTTTGATTGTGAAACAGTTGAAATATAAAACAGTTGTCTTTGGAGTTCCCAGTAATAATTTGCAAAAGCAAATTAAAAACGAGATTCTAAAAGTATTCCCTAACAACAATAACATATTATTTGTTGGAGGTGATGACACAATGGTTGCCACCAATTCTACAGAAATATTGGAGTTTATTAATAATTTGACACAAAATAATCACCCAAAGTTTGTAATTACAACATATCATTCTTGCCATTTATTGGTGAATACAAATATTATGTTTGATTTCAAAGTTGGAGATGAGGCCCACCATTTAGTGGGAATTGAACCGGAAAAAGAGCGTGGATTTCGTTTATTTCACAAGATAGTGTCCATGAAAACATTATTTATGACTGCTACGGAAAAAACAATTGACACAAAAACCAATAAAGAAACATATTCAATGGAAAATGAAAACATATTTGGCAAATATATCGATATTAAAACTGTTCATTGGGCAATTGAAAACAAAAAAATAACAGACTACAACATTTTAGTTTTGAAAAATACAGAAGATGAAGTAGATGATATTATAAATAGTTTGAAAATAACTGCCAACAATAAAGAGATATTTATGTCATGCTATATGTGTCTAAAATCATTCGAAAAATACGGCGATTTGACACATTGTCTGTTATACACAAATACTACCGAAGATTCCGAACTTGCTAAAAAATATATTGATGAAATTTTGTCATTAAATATATTGAGTTTCCCAAAAGAACAAATTTACAATAATTCACTTCATAGTAAGAATTGTAATGACTTAGCAAGTGAAATATATAAATTCAAAAATTCAACATATGGTATTATTTCATGTGTCTATATATTCGGAGAAGGTTTCGATTTGCCCAAATTAAATGGTGTATGTATTGCCGGTAATATGCAAAGTGAAACACGAATTGTTCAGTATATATTACGCCCAAATCGGTTAGATGCAGAAAATCCAAACAAAAAAGCATATGTTATTATTCCATATATTGATTCCGACGATTGGGAAACTGAAACCCAATCCTATGATAAACTACGAACTATTGTGTCACACCTACGCAATGTAGATGAAAACATCGAACAAAAGATGAAACTTTCTACCGGAAATAAATACAAGAAAAAGAAGAAAAGTAAATATTTACCATTTGTCATCGACTATGAGGATTACCATTTTGAAGATAATACTGAAGAATTGGATAGAATCAAGTTACGACTTAGATATAGTAAATCATTGAGTTCGAAATGCTCCGAAGAAGAGGACGAATACAATTATGTTCGTTCAATAAATCGGTCGTTACATATACGTTCTAAATCCGATTATAATGAAAAAAAAGACCTACATACTCATTATATACCGTGTCCCGAAGAATATTTTAAATCGAGGGGAGTATGGAATAATTGGTATGATTTTATGTGTATATCTACGGATAATTTTATTCAATCTAAAACAGAATGGATAAAGTTTTGCAAGGAGAAAGACATAAAGTCAGTAGACGATTATTATATCGCATGTGACACATATGATATGTTACCCAAAGAACCCGCAGATTTCTATAAGAATTTTACAAATATTAGTTCGGAACTGGGAATAAATAAAAAAAGGCGTTAACAGATATCAAATAATAACTACATATATGTAGTAATCATTATAAATAGCATTAGCCCTGTAATTGTTCGGACATATTTTTTTATTGGATTTATAAATATTAGTTTGGCATTGCGTCTCGGCTTAATTTTTGAATGAGGATTTTATATAATTCTTCGGAATTATTAAAATCATTTTGTAGAGATTCGATTTGTTGAAATTTCATTTCTAAATCCTGAATAAGTTGTTTATTCTTCGGAATTTTAATTTTTAATTTCAAAAACTTATCCTTATTAATCCCTTTTTGGGCCGAGCCAGTAGCCAGATTATAAATTTGTTGTTGATTATTAAATAACCAATAATTGATATATTTAATGTAATCAGTATTTTTATAAACTAATGTCCAACCATGATGATTCAAGAAGAACTTATTTTTTTCAAATTTGACACAATCCGCTGAAACACCATCTTTATTAATAATGATTTCATTTTCACGATTATATGTGTCAATGTAATTTGTTATATTTCCTCCGCCATATACCGGATATATTCCAGATACCATTTTCGATTTTGTAATATAATCTCCACTTTTTGTGTCAATTATATTTCCCAATTCAACTTCATCGCAATCTTCGGAGTCTCCAATTTCTTTAATTCTTGCGTGGATAAACGTTTCCAATTCGGCGATTTGAGATTGTATTACATTTTTCTCGTTGTATTGAATCGAAATTTTATCAACTAATTCCGGAGATTTTGGAATAGGAACTTTAAGATTCTTTAAGTAATCTTTGGATAAATGTTTTATCGTCGAACCAGTAAAGCCTTTAGATAATAACTGCATATTTCCTTTAAATAGCGAATATAAATACATATTGTATTTTGTGGTAATAACAAAATTATCCGCGGAACAACTAAAGTGGTTGTCCATCTTAATATTTGCAACACCACCTGAACCAATAATTAAACATTCTTCATTATAATCAGCAACATCGCATTTCTTAACTTTATCACTTGATGTATAGAAATTGTATTCGCCAGTTACTTGTCCAAATGCTGCATTTCGCTTACTTTTTGGTTGAAATTTGCAAATATCTTCCATTTTCACCAATTGGTAACCTTCTCCAACAATAATCTCATCTTTATCATAATCTTTTCCATTCAATGAACAAATCGTATTTTCAAGGATTTCTTCGCGGGTTGCTTGTGACACAAGTGTATCACTCACTCCTTTAATATCACCTTTATTTTCAATAATAACAATATCTCCGAATACTTCTGCAAATGTGTCATTCTCATAACGTTCAATCGTTAAATCTCTAAACAACACCTCCGATGTTTTTTCTTCAGTATTGTCAAATATAACAATCGATGTTTTAGTAGAAGTATTCTCGAATTGGTCTTGAGGAACACTGATAACTTCCCTTACATTAAAGTTCTGAACTAAACATTTTCGCAAATCTTTGTATGTTTTGTTGAAGAATACTCCCTCTTTCAAAACTCCAATAGCTGTTCCGCCAACTTCCAATATATCCATCAACAACATCAAAGAACAACTTTCTTTGTCATTACCCTTTAATTCATTGGTTTTTGCAAACTTTTGAATTCTTGCACTGCAAGAAGTAAGACAGACTTTTGATTTATCATTGTCTTTTTTCTCTTGTTTTTCTTGAGCTTCGATTTGTTTGAGTTGTTTTTGTCTTCTGATGCGTAAAGCTTCATCGGTAGTCGTGAGAAGTTCATTTTTAATATACTCCTTCACCTTTTCCCGCTTAAGTTGGGTATCGGATTTTGTGGTTTTGTCTCCACCATATGGAGGATTTGTAAGTGGATATTTGTATTTTTTACCTTCGAATTCGTCGGTGAATGAGTTTTTGTATCTTAAATTCTCCATATTTGGCAATACACCAGTTAAACAGAAGAATTCCAACCCGGCGGACTTAATCACATCTTCATTCATGTCGAAGTGAGAAATCTTATTGATTTCAGTAGTCCAATTGATAAGTTGGGGGTATTTTTCATTCAAATGGTTAATATACCCAGTAGTAAAACCACCGGAACCACCGAACATGTCAATCATGGATGGTATAGAACCATCGGGATTTACAGTGGGGTTTAACTTGGACAGTATATATTCCACGATATGTCTATCTGTGAAATATGCACCCAGTTCACTGATTGCACTTTCATCTCTACCGATAAAATATTCATAAATTTTACCGGACAATAACACATTGCATGTTTTCTCGATGATGGTGATTTTATCAATTTCCTTGATAAGATAAACGAAGACAGAACCTCTGATGTTTTGGGGGATTTCGTAAAACAGAAGTTCTTTCAATTCGCTGTCGCAAATCGACTGTAGAACATTGCCAAATATTAAATCTGCTAACTTCTCGTCCTTGTTTTCATTCGCCAACTTTAGCAAATAGGAAAACTCGCAGTCCGGTTTTTTCAAACTCACTTTGTCAATCAATCCGTTTTCCTCAATTTTCTTTAAACCATAAAGAATATTAAATACCTTTAGGGCATTCATACCATATCCAGCACCATTATTTCTAAGGTAATTGTGGATTTCATGTATTTTGTCTTTTAACGCTTCTTTGTTAGAAACGGTGGCGGTTTGTTCGAGAGCAGTAGTTTTTAAAGTAGTAGTCATTTCTTCTTGGGTATCTTGGGTAAGATTAGTAACACTTAACTTTTGCGTTGATTTTGGTTTCAATTTTTTATTTTCCGTATTTGAATTATCCTTATTAATAGCCGTATAGATGATTGTTTCAGTTTCATTCACAATATCCTCGATATTTGATGTTCCGTATGACTTTTCCAAGTCGGCGACACATAACTTAGATAATTTAACTTCAAACAATTCACGTTTATCTTTATGCTTCTGAGTCTCAATATGCGACTTATGGTGCGAAATTTGGTCAGGAGTGGTTTTACAAATACCACAAGAATATGTTTTTTGGCTTAACATTTTATATGTTATCTATACATATTATTTTATATTGTTTATACTCATTAATATTTTTAACTTTTTTTATGTTAAAAATACTATTTTGCCTAAATATCTGAATTTATTACATATTTATGACATATTTGTATTACCACTTATTGTTCTGACTGGCGTCAGTATGTGCGACTGATATTTGTGTCAAATAAGTGAAATAAATATGGTGAGATATAACATAACATCTCAACACCATGTCGCGATTTATTCGTTTATCCAATATGATAATAAATACGCATAAGATAATCAATATATGTGTCACTCCATCCAAATATACAATCGAATTAGTGGGAACAAATATATCCGGCATTTCCTTTATGTTTGGAAGCGTAGGGTTTGGTAGTATTGATTCACATAGTAATTCTATTAGTGTATTCAAAGAAAAAGTCCCCGATGATTACAATATTATCACAAAGTGGATTGACACAATTGACACATAATTTATGTGAATCCGGTGATAAATTTGCCAGAAATTTAAACTCATCCAGGTTTATATTCATTTTGTAACAACAATATTATGTGTCAAATGCAACATACATAAACTTACGTGGATACATATAGGTATCTTCAACTAAAAATGCCATATATTTATTTAATTCATTGCCGAGCATGTGTCAATTCTGGTGAATCTGTGTATAAAATAGGAAAAACAGTGGATTTTAGCAAGCGTATTGATGGATATGATAAGGGGTCAATTCCTCTATTTACATTGTATGTTGCTGAATGTGATGAGTTCGAGCGATATTTGATATTTTTGTTTTCCACGAAGTATAAACAACGTCGGGATTATGGAGTAGAATATTTCGAAGGCGATGCGACACAAATGATAAATGTGATAATGTCGGAATTCAATTCGCGGTCGTTGAGTTATGTGTCAACAGGTTCGGCGGAATATGTGTCAACTGGTTCTGTGGTAGATACATCAGTTATGGTAAAAATACGGACACAGTTAATGAATAAGTTAAATAAGATAAATAAGAGTAGTATAAATGCCTTTCAGGACAATATTATTTCCAGTGCGCGAGAATTTATGATGTGTCAGAACTACCAGAATTTAAACAATTGGATACAAGATTTTAGTTCTAATTGTGACAAATATAAATATAAACGGTTGGGCGATTTCTTGGAAAAACACTATGGTTTTGTCACAAACTTGTGTTTATCAATTATACATCATAATAATGTAGATGATAGGAGACTATACGAACGCATAAAAATATCGATATAATCTATATGCCAAATACTACATCGCTTAGACTAAATAATATAAAATTGAATAGTTTATACCTATATTATTGTAGGCATAATTTACTTCTGTAATACAACTCAAAATTGTGTTTCTCTTTCTCTGAAAACTTCTGCCGACTCGCTCTCTCTCTCTAACTCTTGTAACAAGATGTCTAATAACTTTGCTGCTACTTTGATGGTAAAATCCATGAATGATTTTGACTACGAACAGATGGTTCAATATGATGTGTCAATGTTATTCAACAATGACATGTTATTTAGTGATAACAAAGTTCAACTTCTTGCGATGAATTCTAAGTTGTTGAAGACATATGAAACGGAATGTAATGTGTCAGAAGTATTGCCGAATCTGAGTTCACATGATGCATTGCATTTGATGCAACGTTGTTTGTCTGGAGAAGATGCGACACATGTTGTTTCTGCCAAAATATTGGACACAAATACGATGCAAATGACATTTGATGTTGTATTGGGTGGATATATGCGTATTCACTTTGACATGATATTGAAAGAAAAAGTAATGTCTGATTCAGATAAACTGGATTTACGTTTGGTTGAATTGAATGATAAGAATGAGCGTTTGTTTGCATTGATTAATGAAGTAGAGAATATTTCGAAGCTGGAAAACATTTGCCAGACAGAGAGATATATTGAAATGAAAGAAATGATGGAAAGTTTCAAACGACACATCTTATCTGAATTCACTGAAATTAACCGTAAGAATGCGGAAAAAATTGCAATGTTGGAAACTACGGTTGCAAAACAAAGCGATGATATCCTACGTTTGAATGATGAACTCAATAATGTGAATGATATTGTGTCAAATTGCACAATTACAATTAGTGAAGATAGATACAATAATTATAAGAGTTATCACTGTCCAAGTAATACAACAGAACTTGTTATAGAGGGAAATATTATATTTGGAAGAATTAAATATTTTAAATATTTACATAAATTAACTCTTAATAAATTCATGTATCAACAATGTATTAATAGGCATTCTAATTCTAATAAAATTCCTGACCACAGAGAAAAATATTTATTGACAAGTAATTCTGTTAAATATTTATCAATACACGGTGCTGTTGTTGAAAACATGAATATCCCAAATGAAATTGATAGAGTTACATTTTCGAATGTTATTGAAGTATTCCCCAATTTAGAGACAGTCGAATTTATATCTTGTAATCAATGGCAATACATTGATATTAAAGGAGGATTAATGAAGATTCGTAATAAGATTCATACGATTATTATTACTGATTCAAAGTGGATTATTGATAATACTAACATGACTGATTTAAAGATGTATTGTATTGAATATAACATTAAATTGATATTATAAACATCAACATGTGTATTCAATTTATATAATCCTTATTTTTTAATCTAACCAGTCCAGACAATAAAATTGAATTACTCACGATTATATGTCACAATAAGTAGTAATAAAAATGCAGCAGATGTCTACTGAAAATTTGGCGAAAGCCCTTGTAATGGGTCTACCCCCAGATGTGATATATACAATATCAACATTTATTGGAGGTATTAACTATCGTAATGGACGCTACATGTTTGCAATTGACCCGGAAGTAATAATACATGCTGATTTTCTCTTCAGTTGGGTTCCGGAGAATCATAATGGTTCGGTTGAGATACGTATAGAATCACGTTTTGAACCTCAAATTTATTTGTATGAGGAGACACGGTATGTTATATCGTATATGAATATTGTAAAGTATACATTCTGGAATTATGAATATGAATATACAGATGATATTATCGAATATAATATAGACAATAATACTAATAATAACCGCGTAATTGCATTTGAACATATTTATCCAGTATCGAACATAATTCTACCCCGAAATATCGAATGGTATTTGCAATGGTCATTTATTTGAAGTTGATGTTGCATCCTATTTTTTATGTAATATTTGGGAGGGCATTAGCGGCACACACCTACATGGATGTAGTATATATAGTGATAAAAGTTTAGCAAGAATAAGCGTATATAATCACAAATAATATATGGAAATAATGTATATTATTTATGAAAACTCGTAGAAAATACATAAGTCGTCGAAAGAATAGTAAACCATTGAATAAAACGCGACACAATAGAAAACGGCATGATGGTGGGAATGATGATGAAAGTAATGATGAAATGGTGCCAGACAATATGAATAATTTGAAAGACATATGCCCAGATGCGAATAAAATGTGTCATATATTTGATAAACAATTGTCGCAATATATGTGGAAAACATGTATTCATGTAAGATATTCATTATATAATAAAAATAAATCAGGTTTATTGAATAATGAAAATATCCGATATCATATTTTATATTTGACACCACGGAATGTGATATTTAAGAGTGTAGAGACCATACAAATTCCGGAATTTTTTGTAAACTTGAATGGTCAAGTAAACGCATATAAAATAAAAATTGGCACGCAACATGCCACGTGTTTTTTAAAGATTTGTGGTGAATGGTATGCAATATTGCGTTTATCGGGTAAAACACTTAATACTAATTATTTGGCAAGAACTGAGCGGAATAATGCATATTATCGATTAAAGAATTTTAATATAAATGAGGAAACGGGTGAATTTTCATTTTCACCTGGAACATATACAATGAATACGAATCGAAGTATTATACCGTATGTATTGGTTACAAGTAATAGTCCTGAATTGGAATTAAATAGTGATAGTTATGAAAATGTGTATAAAAATACGAAAGTGAATGGGAATTATGTATTTCATGTATTACAACGATTTAGAAATGAAAAAATTTTAGCGAATCAAATAAAGAGAACTGCACTGAGACATATAGTTAATGAATTATATGAATAATGTGTATCAGTCAGTCAATAAATAAATGAATATCCAAATGTCTATATAAAATAACATAGTTTTATATAAATAAATTTGTTGATGCCTAAGACAAAGAAATCTTCAACTTTACGTAGGAGAAATAAGACATCTCGCCAAAGTCAAGCAGTAGTGAAAGGTGGTGCTGACCCTCAACGAGAATGTCCGGACGAAGATAAATGGTGTCCTATGTTTGACACATTAATGAAAAATAGAATGGGTAATAGTATATGGAAAACATGTTTATATCTTCATCGAATACATTATCATATTACTTATATTATTCCTCGAAATGTGAATATTAAGAGTATTAATACTCTACAAGTTCCTGAATTTTTCTGTAATATCAACAATAAGAATGTTCGATGTAAAGTAAAGATTAATGATATGTATGTTGCTTGTTTTTTGCAAATATGTAATAATTGGTATGCAATTATGCGTTTATGGGGGAAAACATTAAATACTGGATTATTTGCAAGAACTGACACAAACCAAGCATTTTATCATTTGAAAGATTTTAAGTTAAGTGATGATGGTGTAATTTCATTTTTACCGACAAATTATACAATAAAAGAAAACAGTATATTTATTTTGAGTCCCCATGATTCTATTAAACTGGTCTTAAATCCAACTGTATATTCACCTATAGAAAAGAAGAATTCAGTAGAAGGACGTGCTATATTTAAAGTATTAAACACGTTCAGAAAAAAGAAAATACTTGGACACATATTTACACGTTTAACTGGCCAAGCATTAAATCAACGTTAATACAATACTATACATATATTTATTGGATTATAATGTTATCCGATTGCGAATTCTATTGTGTGTCATATAATTCACCATCCCGTGCACAAACTATGTGTCAACGGTTTGCGAATATTGGTGCCAAGTTAAATATTCATACTGGCGTCCAGATGGATGACCCCCGTTTGCAATATACAGATGATATTGCAACCAAACGTGTATGGTCAGTATGTTATGGACACATTGACAATATGGCCTCTTTTTTAAAAACCGACAAAAAATATGGATTCACTTGTGAAGATGATGTCCATATTCGCAAAGATTTAGGAGAAAAAATACCACAAATAATTCGCGATTTTGACACAATGGACCTCGATATTCTACTATTGGGATACATGATTACCGAACCAGTAAAAGACTGGTGGTCCGGATATCATTTCCGCCTTGATTATGTCCCTACTCGAGAATATCAGTATCACAATTATCCCCAACATCAATGGGGGATACATTTAGCCATGTTTTCCCGGGAATATGCGCAAAAAGTGGTAGACGTATTCGGCGGGGATTATGCGCGGCGTTCATTGACGATGGATACAATGGCGCCGTTTAATCCGGATTGGACGATAACAAAACATACTGATAAGCGAGCATTAATGTATCCTATGATGGCGGTAGAAGATGGGAAGGGGATATATGAGCATTGGGGGCAAGGTGAGTTTCACCGTGCGAGTCATATTGCGAATTATGACCCAGAATTGTTTTGGTAATGGACACATAGTGTTGGACCTTTGGTAATGGACACATAGTGTTGGACCTTTGGTAATGGACACATATTGATAAAGCAATATGTGTCAAAAAGTCCGGTGATTTATCAATGGACCAAGAAAGATTGTTATTCGGATGCTGATACATCTTCAAATGATGGTTCTATTGGTTCTTCGATATCTTCTACAACAGTGGATGGTGACATTTGGTTGACATCTTCGGCAGTAGTAGTTCCATCGTCTATGATTTGTGTGTCCGAATTTCCACCTGAACTATTAGAAGATGGACCCATTGCAGTTGTCGAGTTTGATTCGTTAGTTGTGTCAGTTGTATCTTCATCCTCTTCAATATCTTCAACTAAATCGGTAGAATATTTATTGTTTTCAAGAGTTCCATTGGCACAATTACCGAAGCATTTTCCTTGATAGTAATAGAAATCTTTGTTTCGAATAAACACATCACTATAGTTTGCCATTTTCTTTGGTCCTCGTTGGTCTCCTCTGACACATTTTGACCCACCCAATAATACACAACATGTGGTTGATGCACATGCATTCGGGTCGAGTTTATTACATTGACGCTCAATTTCTTCGGGGTCATTTTTAAAATATGTGCAAAATCCAGCTGGGCGATTCGTAGGAACAAATGGTGATTGTGTCGGAAGCATGGTCGTTCGACTCAAATATACACTGTCTTCATAGGTAGGAACATAATTCGATTGTCCATATTTGAAGCTACCTGGTTCATTATATGTGATATCTCCCTGGATAGATTCTCGGGGTAATACTGCATAATTGCCGTCTTTATCTAATACGACTACACCACCCTGTGGTGGTTCGAAAGATTTTTGACGTTCTCTAATGGCGGATTCATCTTCATGATAGTTGACATCGAATTTATTTGACACATCAGAGTATTTCTTATTACCGTAATCGAAAACACCGGTTGAACTAATGAGATTTGGATTATCAATATATCCAGGTTCTAAACGAGAACCCGTTTCATCATATTTAGGCAATTTCCCATATGGCAATACGGATAATGACATACCATCTTCGGCGAGATAATACCCATTTGGCAATGCTTCTACACCTTGGTCATCAATTGGACGTGTAAGTTTGATATCATAAAATTCGGCTTCAGGGATGTAGCCGGTATCATATGTAGCATTACCTTTAGCATCGACGGAAACGATTTTGGCTTTCATTCCTGGGGGTAGATGGGACATGAACCCGGGGCTGACTTGATAGTAACCGTCGGGTAATCCACTGGAAGGTATGGGGATAGGTTTTGCTGAATAGAAGTTAATATTGGTCATGGGTATGATTTTGGATTTGGTGGGGTCAGAAAGGTCTAAATCATATCCGTAAGGTATTTTAGCCATTTTTCCTGAGGAAGCTTGATAATACCCGTATGGAACGCCGGATGGGGGGATAGGTATTGTGTCAATAAATGATTCGATGTTGTGTTCAATGCCTCTGGATTCTATGTTAGCGTCGATAAATCCTGGCACATATTTGGGTATGAGTATAGTATAAATAAGTAATCCAATAGTGAGTATTAATGCAACAGTAAAATATAGATTCATAAGTATTATTGATATACTTTAGAGTATGTTTTATATTATTATCCCATAAAAATTCAGTAAAATTGAAACAATAAAAGGTATCTAAACAAAAGGTATATACTTAATCAATATCAGAATTTAAAATGCTAATTCCAGTTAAATGTTTTACATGTGGCCGCGTATTGGCTAATAAAAAACTCAAGTATGATGAGATGGTCCGCGAACGTAAATTGGCCCAAGGTATGTCTACTGACCGAATTATGTATTTGAAAGATACAACTACTGATAAAACGGTGGAAGGACATGTATTGGATGAACTTAAATTGTTTAGTCCATGTTGTCGAACTATCATGATTACCAGTGTAAATATTCCATAAATTATTTACACATTTTACACATTTACACGGTTGATATCAAATATGTATTTGATATTGAATCTATATCGGTCCGGAAATAAATTACTGGACTGATATAGATAATCTATTTTTTATTTGCATGGATGAATTCCAAGCAGATATTTGACACACAGGTATATCTCCGATATTTGACACACAGGTATATCTCCGATATTTGACACAATATGTGTAACTACTATATATATAATTGTGTCAAATATGCCACGTAAAACTCCTATGCGCAAAAATTCAAGCCGTTCTCGTCAAACTCGAAACAGACGTAATCGTGTGTCTAAAGGCGGTGGATGTGGATGCAATAAATCCGCTGCGAATCCATTGTCTGTATTCAATGGTGGGTCTGCTGCGGATTCCTATGCTGAACAGCCCAGTTTTTCTATGTTACACCAGTCCAAATTTTATCCATTAAATACGATGGATAGTGATATTCAACGTTCAGCTGTTAGTTCGCGTTTGATTCCTGGTGGTGGAAAACGTAGTCGCCGGAATAAAAAGCGTCAACCGCGAAAACAGACTGGTGGAAATATTCTAAATTATATGAGTTCATATATGGGAACTGGTTTTCATCAAAATCCAGTATTTAATATGGGAAGTTCAGTGGGTGCATTGAATGCTTCTGCTGCAATGACAACCAATCCACCTATAAAGAATACTGGCGCTTTTTAATGGATATCAGTTCAGCTGCATCGGGAAGAAGCAGTAGGTATTTATGAAGGAATATCTATTTACAGAATATATAAAAATGTTTAAATTTTTGAATAATTTGTGTCGTCCCGCGTTTATCTATTTTATTATATCTTTAGTAGCAATTACGATAATTTTAGGACAAAATTTGTTCGAAAATAAGCCGGGGGTATATTGTGTCGGAATGCAGAGATGCAGTGTGCCGTCAGTTCTTGCCATATTTTTGGCTAAAATTGTATATGTATTGTTATGGACATGGTTATTGAATTATCTTTGTTCTAAAGGTTATGTGTCCGTTTCTTGGTTTTTATTATTGTTACCATTAATTAGTATGTTTATTGTGATAGCAATAATAATGTTTATATTTGCAGGAACAATAGCACTATCGGAGCACACACCCAGTTCGATAGGATACATATAATCGAGCGGACACATATAATGGAAAGGACACAAATAATCAATATGACACAGATAAATAGAAAGAAATAATGTATATAGAACATATAGTCATTATTCAAGATAGTTAGTATGTTTGTTGGATTACGAAATTTATGTGAGCCGGCTTTTATATATTTATTAATATCATTGTCAGCAGTATTTTTAATTGGATTACAGACATTTACTAATCAGGATTCTGGTATGTATTGTGTCGGAATGCAGAAATGTAAAGTGTCATCAGTGGTATTAATGTTTTTCATTAAGTTATTATATATTGCATTTTGGACATGGGTATTAAATATTATTTGTGCTAAGGGATATACCACACTTGCATGGATATTAGTTATATTGCCAATATTGATAATGTTTATTCTTATTAGTATGGTATTTTTATTTGGGTTACAATGGAGTAATATTTTTCCCAATATTTCAACTTGGACATTCTTTTAGACACAATACTGCGAATATCATATTTAGTCAGTATTGGTTCAACTGTGTCCCGAATGAGCAGTCAGACTGTTGACTGCTATGCGGGGTATATTGTAAATTATAAATAAAATATGTATGATAATAATATATATTTTATGCATACTAAGCGAAAAACAAATAATCCTCAAAATACAACACGACACAAAAAAATAAATCATAGTAAATTATCGAAAGATAAGAGTGAATCGAAAGATAAGAGTGAAAATGATAAACTCCAAAACAAAATTCAATTTCGAATGACGTTATTTATACATAACCATTATTTCGATTATGAACAAAGTAGTTATCCTGAACGTAACCTGACTGTATCGAAGGGACACCGTCCGTATACGTTATTAGATAATTTAAAGAGTAAAAAAATAATTAAAACAAAATATGGGCCTATTCATATTGAGACGGATAAAAGTAAAAATAATACAAAATACAATAAATGGATTAAATTTTTTAAAGAAAATCATGAGAAATATGAAAATATAGGAAGCCTATATGATATTGATTCAACCAGTATATATACTAAGTTGAATGAATCAGATTGTATATTATATATATCGGATGCGGATACAAATGAAATATACGGTTTTACAATATTACATCATCTAACTGACAAATACTTCACTAGTGACCCATTTCGTATAATTCTAATAGGAAATTATATGTTTACATTAAAAAAGATGCATTATAATCTATCAGAAAGACAAGATTTAAATTTATACTTTATAGTTTATTTATTATTAAGAACTATATATAATTTGGCTATAATGAATAATATAAAAGAAATAATATTGCAAGATATGGAAGGTTATACAAAAATATTAGAAGATGAGAGATTTATAAAGATTAGATCACCATTATGTTTTAAAAAAAATTTGAATGAATTTGACCTTATAGAATCGAGAGATTGGACTACTAAAGAGAGGAAATATAAACAACTTGAACAAAAGAAAGATACGATTGATACAACACCTGAAATTCATGAACCAGGATATAATAAGTTTATTTTTCATAAAGGTATTTTAGAAACAAGAAAAACTCAATCATTATATTGATGGATGATGACTCATTTGCTTATAAGCAAATTAGTGATCATCCATTAACTTTTATCAGTTGGTATAATAAAGTGAAGCAGTCAGTCAGTGTGATAAATGATAAATAAAATATGTATGATAATAATATATATTTTATGCATACTAAGCGAAAATCAAATAATCCTCAAAATAAAACACGACACAATAAGATAAATCATAGTAAATTATCGAAAGATACAAATGAAACGGATAAACCAAAAAAAAAATTTAATTATCGAGTGACGTTACTTATACATAACCATTATTTCGATTATGAACAAAGTAGTTATCCTGAACGTAACATGACTGTATCGAAAGGAAACCGTCCGTATACGTTATTAGATAATTTAAAGAGTAAAAAAACAATTAAAACAAAATATGGGCCTATTCATATTGAGACGGATAAAAGTAAAAATAATACAAAATACAATAAATGCATTAAATTTTTTAAAGAAAATCATGAGAAATATGAAACTGTAGGAAACTATTATGATATTGATTCAACCAGTATATATAATAAGTTGAATGAATCAGATTGTATATTATATATATCGAATGCGGATACGAATGAAATATACGGATTTACAATATTACATCATTTAGCTGACAAATATGATGATGAGAAAGACTATGGCGTCCGTCGTTTAATAGGAAATTATATGTTTACATTAAAAAAGATACATTATAATGTATCAGAAAGACAAAATTATAATTTGTATCAGACAGTTTCTATATTATTAAGAAATATATATATGTTGGCTACAATAAATACTATGGACATGATAATATTGCAAGATATGGACGGTCATTCAGATATATTAGAAAATGAGGGATTTATAAAGCAAACCGGTATCTCCAATGATAATCTAACTTTTGTAAAAAAACTGGATGATTTTGCCAATATAGAACCGAAATATCTTCAAAATAGAAAGAACAAATATAAACTACTTGAAGGAAAGAAAGATAAGATGGATACAACACCTGAAATTCACCAACAAGATTATAAGAAGTTTATTTTTCATAAAGGTATTGAGAAAAGACGTTATGATACATTATACTAATCTTTGACCGGCCGACCCTAAAATGGTGAACTGTTCCTCTGAAATTATAGTGCAAATACAGCCACAAAGATAATCTATATCGGTCCGGTGATAAAATCACCGGACCTTTCAACATATTATGCAACGCATTATATATCTCATAGATAATCATTCACCAATACCAACTGCTACCCAGGGTAGCAGTCGGACCGATAAACGATAAATAGTAAATAATTTAATTTTTTACTATTTTTATATATATCGCCCGGACCGATAACCATTAAAAGAGTGAACCAAATGCACTGCCCAACAAACTATTTGCGGCCATGGGACCAGAAGACATTATCCCTCCGCCATCATTTCCTCCTCTCAACATATCATTACTGGTAGTTGCCATTTTAGGTTTGGATGTAGTGATGGGTGCCGGTGGAAATGAGCTATTAATCGAATCGGGCATTAATGTGTCAGCTTGGCTGGGTGCATGTGTATACATTCCACTGCCACCAGTAGTGCGTTTCTTCACTGGCTTTTCATTGGATGGTCCATTCCATAATTCATTGACACGGTCAACTAAAATATTGACTTTGATGCCCAATTTGGTTTGAATACTGAGAACCAACATCAAAAATGCGAAAATTGTGCTGGTAAGGGTAAGATTGTCATATTTGAATCCACTGTAAGTTGGAATATAGGTAACTGCACGATGCACAAATACAATACCACAAAACATGACAATAATTTGCACGAAAATTTCGGCTACTATTTCGAGGGACGATTTATCGGTGTCGGCTTCGGGAATAAATCGTTGAATTAATTTATTTAGAATGACGATGGGAACGATACCTAAACTTGCGTATTGAACCACATTAAGAAGTTCGGCTTTTCCTTCTTCGGTTGTTGCAAAAATATGAGAGAAAAAGGATTTGCGGTCACTTCCTCCGATAATTTCTTGGTTATTTGCTTCTTTATTGAAAAAATCCATGGTATATAGTTTTAATATATTTTATGTGTCATAATCTATATCTGTATGTGATAAAATCACCGGTGTTTTCGACTAAATATGCTAATCTGTTTTAGTGTCAATGTTCATATATCGACATGAACATCGTAATGAAATATTATTTATCGGCCAGACTCATTATATGTGACATAGTCGGGCAATAATACATGTATGTAAATATTGAATCATTACCATAATAGTTTATCTGCTAACCATCCTCGACTCCATCTCTTTGTTCTGTCTTTCTGGTGACGTAATTTATATAATGCCCTTCTGGTCTTAGCATACTTTTCTCCTTTTTCTTTTTTAAAAGTCGGGTAGTCCCCCATTTTTGAAAAACCAACACTTGCAATTTTTTTATTATGTCTAAATACATCGATTTTTTTGTTGCGATTTGTTGATGGTCGAACTGTTACACCAATTTTTTTAGCTTGACGATACGTATATCTTGTTATATGATACATTGGCGGCATATATCATATTGTGTCTATTTTTTTACATTTTCACAATACATATAATTCATCTATAACAGTCGTGTGATTTTATTACCCGACCTTTCGACATATTATGCAAAGCATAATATATCCTATAGATATCTCTTCACCAATACCGACTGCTACCCCGGGGTAGCAGTCGGACCGATAAATATTAACCTTGCACACAAGACACATAGTAAATATAAATCATAGCACCAATCCCAAAGTTTGTATTTATGACACATAGTAAATAATCGTCGATAGCATGGAACAAATAGATGTGTCATCCAACTGGGTAATATCAGATAGTATACAGATAATATAGCCTGTCCTGAATGAAACGGTCGCATTTGGTAAATATCGGAATTATAGTCAATCATAGTGAATGTGTGTAGATGAACATATTTTGTTTGTTCTGGAGGAAAAGTTCGTATTTGGACACATCCGGAAAGAGGAATAATACATTGTGTCACTTTACAGAATGGAATAAACCCTAAATATCCCGAGATTCTCACTTGTGATTCTTGGGGATATGACACAATATCACTCATTTCATGTAATACAAAAATCTGATGTGTCGGATAAAACCGAGTTATTTGTTCAAATGGTTCCGCATATGATAAACAACGAACCGACTTACGGATATCATCATCTAAGATATTCACCAACTCATAAAATATTTTTGTTTTATCTTGGTAATAATCTGACACATAATTTTGTATCGTATCCAAATTCACATCATATTTCTTGTCAATAATACCTTGTATACGTAGATAGGGGGCATCTGTATATGAAACAATCCAATCGCGTATTTGTTGTAGGTTAAATAAATGTAGCATTTTATATGCTGGATATGTGAAGAATCGAATTTTGTAATAATATACAATATGCGGAGTTTTGTTTATGTTGATGAATGTTTATATTTTATGAAATAAACTGCGCGTAAATCTATATAAAAAAAGCAGATGATATTTCATAAATATAGTGAACATGTCATTTATGGGATATTCGACGGAAAGTAGTGAATGTGTGTCACATTCAGTCGATAAAACGGTAGTTATGCGTGAATTTAATAAAAATTTCTTTCAGTTTTTGGAGGAAATATTATTTGTATTTCCTGATAATGAAGAAATCCAAGTTGCGCAGAATTCATTTGAAACAATTAAGCGTGCGAATCCGAGTGCGATTATTAAGGCATGGTATAAATTCGTTTATATTCCGTATAATAGTCAATTAGAACAAGGAGATTTAGATTATTTTTTACAGAAGGATTATTCCGAAGATTTAGAAAATTTGAAAAACTCGAATCGTGTTATGCAAGTTATTGACGCACTCCGCACACCATTATCTGGCATGAGTCCATCGAATAAACAAACATCCGTCGAATATTTAAAAACATTATGCAAACTATCGGCCCTTTATCCCCGATAGGTCGCCCATTTATCCCCGATAGGTCGCCTTTTATCCCTCATATATGTAGACAATAATAAAGAATAAATGGGTCAAAAAGGAGATATATGTGTCCGTTATTTTCACGTAAAATATAATGTATGTGAAAATATAATTTAGATGCCGGTATATCAATCAAGTGATATAAATGATATTCGGACTGCATCGCAGTTTCGTGGATTTTCATTTTCAAAATTTAAAAAAACAGAAGTTCGCAATCAATTAATTGATAATATGCGTAAAGGAAAAGTCGAACCCGCGTGTTATTGGTCGGCGGAATTAATTTGTGCGGGGCATTATTTGGATGTATGGGAAACAATCATGTATTTTTTTGGGAAATACATACATTTAGGTAATCCAAAAATGGCAATTTACATAAATATGCGATGTTCACTATTTCGAAATATTGTGTCACAAGGGTTGTTTACATCTGAATTACAACTTCGAAACAATCCTGATATTCGCAAGTTATTCGCAGAAGTCATATGTAATTTATCTCTATGTAACAAAAAACCCGCATTCGAACCAATCAAAATAAATCGTGTGGAAGAATTTGATATGACACAAATGCCGGAAAGATTAAAAGCACCATCCGCCGATTTTGTAGATGGAATATTACGTCGCGAAGACCCGAAAGAATTATTAATAGCTTTAAATGAGTTTGCATATCATTTAACTATGAAAAACATGAATAATGCATGTTATTGGATTGAATGGATGGTAGATTTCAACACGATTTGTAATAATCGTAAAGAACCTACCAAATGTGAACGGCGGGATTATCCGGTGAATAACAAACATTCGCGGGAAATCATTTGGTTAGTGTGGGATGTATTATTTAAGTATGTTGATATAATGGGTAATCCATTCATTTTGAAAGTAATGAAAGCAAGTAATGAATTGTTTTGTATGCGATACACAACTGGTGTATGCAAAAAACGGCGATATTTACTATATTTCTCAGTATCATTATTAACTGAAACAGTTGTGTCAAATACTGATATAATAACTAACAAAGCGATTATGGAGAGTGTTGTGTCACAAATAGATAATATATATCGCCAAATAAAAGAAAACGAACATAGCCCGAACACCGATTATTTATTCAATGGTATGGATGCTGAAACCAACTTTTTACGCACCGTGCAAAAAATGGAAATGATAAATTCAATGGATATAATTTAATGGATATCAGTCCGGCAATAAAATGCCGAACTGAATGAAAACCAAATGCTTATTTGTGACACATATTTGTGGCAAACCTTTTACAACTGTGTCAAACCTTTTACAATTGTATCAACTCTTTTACAAATGTAACCCCATATTCATACCACCCGGAATAGATTGTGGGATATCGGCATTTCGTTGTTGTTGTAATTTATCAAGTGTGACATCATTACCAAGTTTATTAGGTTTATATGTGTCCTCTGGCGTTGGTATTTTCCAACCAGTATTTGTGTCGTGTGATGCAGGAACATAGTTTAACATTTGGCGCATGTTTCCATTACCTTTCGAGCTGAGTTCTTCAGAAGACATGTTATAATATGTGAATTTTTCGCCCATTTGGTTTACATCATTAAGTATATATCCGATAGGTTCTTCATTGCCTCCGGTAGCAGCAGTATTTTGTGAGTTTACTTTGGATTCAAATAGGGAATATATTTCATCGCCGGAGACAACTTGGCATTTTTGAGAGACTAAAAGAACAGATGGAACACTGTGAACATTAACTGGAAGTGGGAGTTGTTTACCATTTTCGGAGAGGATAGTGATTTGACCGGTATTTTGGTCGCGACTTCTTCGGTCAACACAAATACAGTTTATTTTGTTGATGATACTATTTTTTGCTAAATACTGTATTAGTTTCTGTGAATGAACACAATAGTTACTATAATACAAAATATCCATATCTGATTATTGTGTTTATGTCTCTAAAATATAATTGTATTCACATAATTATATTTTTCTAATTACGAATGTTTATCATGTATGGAATTATCCTTTATCAGTCGGATTGCTTATAAGCAATCTGTATTGGTAAATGATTATTTATAAGATGATATGTGCGTTAGCACTATCATCGAAAGGTCCGGTGATAAAATCACCGGACCGATATAGATTATGTGTCAAAAATTATGAATAACTATATGATAAACATTTGGATTCGTTCCGTTTACAGAGTCATTGCATTTACAAAGTCTTACAGTTTACAGAGTCATTGCATTTACAAAGTCTTACAGTTTACAAAGTCTTAGCGCACATGTTATACAACAAACGGTTTTGCAAATAAATCATCATATAAGCTAAGATACCACCGAACGAAGCAATGTAGAATTCAATACCCTTATTCTTGGTGAGACCGACATACATAGCGGGGACAATAGTAATGACTGCAAAGATGAGGGCAAGGACGGAGAGAACGTAGAAATACAAGCAGTATTCTTTGCCGATGGAACCAAAAAGACTGGAAGTGTTCATTTTAGACGAGTATATAGATATTAAATATATTTTTCTAAATATGGTAAAAAAGTATAGTAACTATGATATTTGTAATAAAATGTATTGTCTATGACAATTGGTATAAATAAAAAATAGAATATCATTGTATACATTACAACAATTTGACACATTAGAAATGGATAACGAAACCGTATGGAAAATAATACATTCCCATTTCGAAGAAAACCCACATTCGTTAGTATCTCACCATTTAGATTCTTTCGATGATTTCTTTAAAACTGGGATTTTTACCATATTCAAAGAGAAAAACCCCATGCAATTTCAAACCAAAAAAGACGACAACGGTAATTACAAATACCAATGCAACCTCTATTTTGGTGGAAAAGATGGAACCAAACTCTATTTTGGAAAACCCGCCATTCATGACGATGGAAAAACTCATTACATGTTTCCGAATGAAGCACGCCTACGAAACATGACCTACTCTATGACCATTCACTATGATATCGACATCGAATTCATTTATTTATTAGAACATGGAGAAACGCCTAAAAATGTGTCAGATGACATGATTTCTGAAATGGTCGACCTTGAACAAATTGAAGTCGAAAATGGCGAATTGAGTGATGGAGAAAATCCGATTGAAGACGAATTTTTTAGCAAAAGAGTCGAACATGTGGATGGCGGAAGTGACACAGTATCACCCGATGAGGCAGCTACATCATTATATTCACAATATGCTGGTGCTAAAAAAGCGGCTGCTGAAAAACGGGGTATAAAAGGTGCTAAATATACTACTGGTGTTGCTGCTATGATTCGCGAAGCAATGGAAAAGTCAGTGGTTGCACCGAATCATCAAGTATATCGGACCAGTATTCGCAATGTATTTTTGGGACGGTTTCCAATCATGGTTCAATCCAGTTTTTGTATTTTGAATGGGCTTTCTCGTGAAATGCGATATTCCATGGGTGAATGCAAAAATGACTTGGGCGGATATTTCATTATCGATGGAAAGGAACGCACAGTGATTATGCAAGAGAAATTCGGCGATAATATGATGTATATTCGCAAAGGTTCCCCGGATGATAAATTCACATATACTGCTGAACTCAAATCTGTGTCAGAAAATCCATCTAAACCAGTGCGAACCTTGGCTGTTCGACTCATTGCGCCGACGACTGAATTACAACATGGCAATATAGTTGTCAATATTCCCAACGTCCGTGCACCGGTCCCATTATTTATTGTGTTTCGTGCATTGGGAATTACCAGTGACCGCGAAATCATTGATTACTGTTTATTGGACCGTGAAAAGTTCGGATTTTTGGAAGATTTATTCGCGCCATGTGTCTATGATGCGGGACAAGTAATGACACAACAGGCGGCATTACATTACATATCACAATTGACTAAATACCATACTGTAAAATATGCTATGGTTATCATTAATGATTATTTATTACCACATGTAGGTGAATCTAATTACATTGAAAAAGCATATCATTTAGGAAATATTGTGTTCCGACTTTTATGTGTGTCAAATGGGCTGGAAGCACCCACCGACCGCGACAATTATAAATTCAAACGTGTTGAAGTGGTAGGCTCATTGCTATTCGATTTATTTAAAGAATATTACACCATTCAGATGAAACACATTCACTTGGAATACGAACGCGCACTATACATGAATAAAGACATGTATGAAGAAAACCTACACAAGTTAATTTTTGATAAACAAGTCGATGCATTCGCCACTCGAATAGTGGAAGATGGTTTCCGCAAAGCATTTAAAGGCAATTGGGGAGCCGCGGAGCATACGAAGCGAATAGGTATAGTTCAAGTGTTGGACAGATTGTCGTATAATTCGGCGTTGAGTCATTTGAGAAAAACGAACTTGCCGTTGGATTCCTCGGTGAAATTAGTAGGACCCCGCGTGTTGCATAGTTCACATTGGGGCTATATTGACCCGATTGACACACCGGATGGTGGAAATATTGGATTACATAAAACCTTGGCAATATTTACATGTGTGTCGCGGGGTGTGTCGCGGGAACCAATGATTGAATGGATGCGGGAAAATATAGAGATGCGTAAGTTGGATGATTTGACCCCATTAATTGTGTCAACAATGACTAAAGTAATGATTAATGGATATTGGGCGGGGGTTGTGTCGGACCCCATCGGAGCAATTCGTAAAATCCGTTTGTATCGTCGGAATGCATTATTGCCGGTGCATACCAGTGCAACATTTCATATCAAGCATAAAACGATTTATGTATATACAGATGCTGGCCGGGTATATCGTCCTATTTTTTATAAGGATGTGGAAACTGAAAAATTTTCATATGAATTGATGGCGAATGAATTGAAAACGGGCGATTTCACTTGGACGGATTTAATCGCGGGATTTAATCGCCGTCGTTCGGAAATCGATTTTAAACCGTCTTATCCAGTAATGTATACATTATCGCAGTTATATACTGATGTTCCGAGGGGAGAACGTAACCCGGCTAAAGTGGACACATTTTTGAAACGTAAATCTGTATTGGAATATGTTGACCCGAGTGAAACGGATGATTTATTGATTGCGATGTCTCCCGAAGATTTGGTTGATAATCCACAAGCGAAATATACACATATGGAATTACACCCATCTACTATATTTGGTGTTATGTGTAACCATATTATCTTCCCCGAAAACAACCCGCCCACTCGTAATTCATTCAGTTGTGGTCAATCAAAACAGGCTGTGTCACTATATCATAGTAATTATCAGGTGCGAATTGATAAGATGGGTGTAGTCCTTAATAGTGGACAAGTTCCATTAGTGAAATCCAGATATTTGGAATATATTAATCATGAGGAACAACCATATGGAGTAAATACTATGGTTGCAATTATGTGTTATACTGGGTATAATGTGGAAGATGCTGTATTAATTAATGAAGGTGCATTGCATCGTGGTCTATTTCGAACTACGTATTATACCGGTTATGAAGCACACGAAGAAACCTCAAAACATAGTCATGTTACTTCAGACATTCATTTCACTAATATTGAGCAGACCCCAAATGTCCGTGGTCTTATGCCGGGATATGATTATAGCCATTTGGATGACAACGGATTAATTCGTGAAGGAACACCAGTGGATGATAGAACCGTATTAGTTGGTATGGTATCTACGAGTTCCGACACACCCGATGTTGCCCGGGATGTGTCAAAGAAACCTAAAAAGGGTCAGTTGGGTATAGTTGATAAATCGTTTATTACGGAAGGCGAACAAGGGGAACGTATTGCGAAGGTGCGAGTTCGCGAAGAACGCCAGCCGACATTTGGCGATAAGATGGCGTCTCGTGCTGGACAGAAAGGAACTGTCGGATTAGTGGTTCCGGAAAAAGACATGCCGTTTACGAAAGATGGTATACGTCCGGATATTATTATTAATCCGCATGCATTACCAACGCGTATGACGATTGGCCAATTGGTTGAATGTATTACTGGGAAAGCATGTGCGATGTATGGTGGTTTTGGTGACTGCACTGCATTTAATAATCGTGGTTCGAAGATAGGTGTGTTTGGTGAAATGTTAGTCAAACAGGGGTTTCATTCATCGGGTAATGAGATAATGTATAATGGTATGACGGGTGAACAAATTGAAATGGAAATTTTCATGGGACCGACATACTATATGCGTTTAAAACACATGGTGAAGGATAAGATTAATTATCGGGCAACTGGTCCCCGAACTGCTATGACACGTCAGCCGGTGGCTGGTCGCGCGAATGATGGTGGATTACGTATTGGTGAAATGGAGCGTGATGTGTTAGTGTCGCATGGTATGAATAATTTTTTGCGGGAAAGTATGTTGGTGCGTGGCGACCGAACCTATATGGCAGTTTGTAATAATACTGGATTACCTGGAGTATATAATCCATCAAAGAATCAATTTTTGAGTCCAGCTGCGGATGGACCATTGAAATATGAAACATCTGTGAATGGCCAAGATATGTCAGTGGAGACAATATCGCGATATGGTCGTAGTTTTAGTGTGGTGGAAGTTCCGTATGCGTTTAAATTGATGTTGCAGGAGTTGCAAGCAGCGAATATACATCCACGAATTATTACAGAAGATAATGTCAAACAGATAGAGAATTTAATATGTTCTGATAATTATAAAAGGTTATTGAATGAGAAGAAGTCAGTTGATTTGGAAGAAATACAGTCGCGAAATTTGACACAAATTAATTATGTGAAAGATAGAATGAATCGTATAGATAAAGATACAACGAATACACATAAATTAATGCGAACTGGTGATATTCCTAAATTAAAGAAAATTGATGTGTCATCTTCTTCAGTAGAAAAATCCGCTATGCAACTACCATCATCCGACCAGATATCATCATCCGGCCAGATACCATCTTCTAATGAAATACAATTAAACACTCAATATATTGAACCCAATTTGACACAACAACAACAACAACCAAATCCAAACACCGAATCTGAAACTAACCTCTCGGCATTTTCCGCCGAAATTCCCCAGAAAGATGTAGAACAACATGAAGAAAAAGCTGAAATATTCAAAAAGGGTGGAGGTATCGGCAATAAGGTATTATATCGAGGTTCTGGGAAGATGGGATTAAGTCCAAGTGATTTATGGACAATACGCCGTATTGGTGATGGATATATTACAATTGAGATGGATGAGCCAGATAAGCCATTGAATATGCATGATAGAATACAAGTAGTTGCCCCCAATGAATTGTATTTGCCAAGTGATGATTTTTATAATAAAATGTCTATGATGCAAGATATACATAGAAAACCAGATTCAGCTTTCATGTCTGCAATATATCAAACTCCGACACAACCGGCTGCGTCGGGAATTACATTTTCACCAAATATACGTATCGTAAATGGGCCCGACCATTCTACGAATACCGGGTTATCTACCGAACCTTCTGCAAATATGCCCACCTCGCATGTAGGTATATCCCCAGATAAAAATAATATGAATGTTGATACTACTAATATTCCTACTACCATACCGACAGTAGGTGTCTCTGGTATTCCGAGAGATGTTGTGTCACGAGATAGAGAAACTGAGGATAATAAGCCGGTTGATTTCAGTAATATAGTAATTCGTAAAATGCCATAGTGTATATTGTTTTGTCGATAAAGGATAAACAATAAATAAATAGAGAATAGAATGCCACTAATAAATATGAAAAATTGAACGATATAAATGAATATAAATAATAGGTAAAAGTATACTATAATATACAAACAATATCCATGTCAAACAGTCGCATTCTATCTGTGTATAAGTCTCGTGTGAACATTATTGCTTATCTGAAAAGAGAAGGCTATGATGTGTCCGAATATGAAGACTTCTCAGTAAATGAAGTGGATGCTATGTATTCAAACTCACAGTTGGATATGTTAGTATTGCATCCGGTGAATAAAACACAGGCATATATTCGTTATAACATTACGGATTCAAAGAATGCAAAAGTGGACGATATTGTCCGCGATTTATTTGAAGTGTCAAATGAATTGACCAAAAAGGATATGATTGTTATTATTTGCGATAACGAACCGAATGAAACGACACTTATGCGTCTAACGTATTTGTTTAATCATTCCGGTATTTTCGTAGTGATGCATAATCTACAAAGATTATTATTCAATATTCATACTGTTTCTCGTGTTCCGCAACACCGTGTGCTATCTGAATTTGAAACAGAACAAGTATTGAAAAAGTATAATTTAGCAAATGTGTCACAAATGCCGGAAATATCCCGTTATGACCCTGTTGCACTTGCTATATTTATTCGTCCAGGTCAAGTATGTGAAATTACACGTAATTCACCTACATCTGGGTATGCAGTTACATATCGTGTATGTGTTAGTGCATAACTTTCTCATATTCAATTAGCTATGTCTGGAGGATTGTATCCCAAATGAGCAGTTAGTATTTGACGGTCCAACCCTTTTAGGGTCGGACCGTCAAAGATTAATAAATGATAATGATGTGGTTATGATTGAGAATATGAATTGAATAATTATTTTATTGTTTTATACAATAAAATACATCTTTTTTATATTGCTGAATCTTTTGACATATTATCCTTCACCAATACTGACTGATAGTGTAGTGTAGCAATCGGACCGATAAAGGATAATAAAAGTATAATATAAGATTATACTACTTGTGAATATGTCGGAGATTGAGAAAACATATATGAAATTAGATTTAGTAAATAATAAATTAGCAGATTTAGACAAATTATATAATAGAGAATTGATTTATAGTGTAAATTTAATTGTTGGAATTGGTCTGTTAATTTTATATGGATATAATAAAACATAATATACAATGTTTTCACCGAAAGATGACCCTATACAACGTTATGATAATGTTACTGTATTAGCTAATCAACATAAAATAAATTATGAAGCAACTATGTATTTAGGAATTGTGGTTGCTTCAGTTGGAACTGTTGCCATCTATTATTTATTTAAAAGTTTACGTTAATCTTTGTCTGAATATCCATGTCAATATATACAAAAAATAGTGTCTACATATTTGTTACAAAACAAATATGTATATGAAAGATATACGATTGAATTACATGTCATCAAATACACTAATTGACTCACAATTTATTGAGGATGCAACTATTAGTAAAAAAAGAATCGCCGAATTAAATGAAAGTTACCGACGTAGATATACTATCTATACCAAAATGATTGCAACAGTTACATTCGCGGTGATAGCATATATTATTATATTGAATTTGGGTGACCGTATCCCAACGGTAGTCGGAGATATATTTACTGTTATTATTGCATTAACTACTACATACTTTTTGTATTCATATATAGTTGAATTATCAATAAGAGATAAAGCCAATTATGATGAATTAGACTTATCTACCATTGTTGACCCAAGCAATTCAATGCTTAAGACAATTTCAAGGGGACCTGCCGGTTCTTCTGATGTATTAGATTCAGTATTTGACTCAAACAATTATTGTGTCGGTGATGAATGTTGTGATGTAGGATTGAAATTTGACACAACTAAGGGTAAATGTGTATTAAATAGTAGTGTTATTCCACCAGATACTACTGCTTCCGTGGATGGATTTAGTAATTTTCCAAGAGATACTATATCACCTAATGTAGTTCAAAGTCCGACGACACAAACAACCGGTGAAAAATATGTCGATCCCAAATTTTTACAACAACAATTGTTTACTAATAGTGGAGGAAATGAAGTTACTGCATATACTACAAACGATGATTATATATTTATATAATTGTGTCATATAATCTATATCGGTTCGGTGATTTTATCACCGAACCTTTTTGACATGATATGCTTAGCATAACACGTCATATTGTATGTAAACTTCTTATTCGGGATGCAGTCTATTTGATAAAAGATGACACAAAAATAACAATAAAAAATCTGAAGTGAATATAAAAGAGAATTTAAATAGAAATACAATGGCTACATTAAAACAAGAAGTAAATACATTGCAACAAGAAGAAGATATTATTTTAAAAAGTGCTAAAAATTCAATAAATATAATTGAGCAAACATATTTAACTAAGTCTCAAATGTACAATACAGTTCATTTAGTAAATATGATATTACTTTTTTTATATTCAATGATATTTTTAGTTCTTCATGTAAAAATTGGTATTGAATACTTACAAGGTTATCCACGTAATGAAGTATACGATTCCTTGTTATTAACCATATTTTTTGTATACCCATTTGCCATTTATTCAATTGAAGCATATATTTATAAATTCATTGCATTCTTTATTAAATTAATATTTGGACAAACCACCATACCTTCACTTGACCTACTCATGGGCAATCTTACTGAATTAAAATCTGTGCCCACTCCGGACACATCACAATTCGTATAGTCTATTCTACATATATGTAGGTAGAGATATAGTGAAATATAAAAAAATAACAAATATACTATGCATTTGAAACATAGCATATTTGAAAGGACATATATATTCGTCTGGTCATCAAGTATTTTCGATTATGTTGATGAATATTCGTGCGGTATTTGACACAAATGATGTAGTGGTCGGACCGTAAAAGATTAAATTTCGGATGTCTTAACACTGTTCACATCTTCTTCCGTCAATGAGTCAGTATCATAGTGTGTATTGATACGAATACCAAGCCAGCCTTTCGTCTTGAGACATTTAGTGAACTTACGGTCGAAATACGCTTGAACATCTTTCGGATTTGGTCCACCGCGGCCATACGTGCTTGAAAACCACGAAGTAAATTCTTGAATAAGAGCCAGTTTTGTGACTGACCCGTGGGGGTCGAGAATGAGTTTATCGGAAATAAACTCGGCCACATAATCCTGTCTCTCACGGTAAGAATCACTGGAAGCATCTACCATGGCACATTTGGGTAATGCACCTTCAGTTTCAAACACACGTTTGACTAACATAGCAGCCATCACTTGTTTCCATCCGTCTAAACGGTCAACCAATGTATAATCGGTTTTAAACTGATATGGCGTGCTGGGGTCGTTTGTTACTGGGTTATCAGTAAACTTTGACATGAAGTCCACAACACCAATACGTCTCCATGTTCCATGGTCTTGTGCAGTGATTTGCATAAATTCATTGGAACATAAAACCAGTTTGAACTGGGGTATAAATGTCACCGGTGCGGGAGCATACAAGCCACGGGCTTGTATAGGGTCAATGCCACTGGTCAGATTCTTCATGATACCAACATTAATACGTTCATTAGTGTTTGGTTCTTGAATGACAGCATATCGCACACCTTTCAACACTACCAATTCGGGGGAAGTTCCGCCGACTTTGGCACGTTGGCCGGTAATAATGGATAAAGATACTGTTGCAAAATAATCGCCAAGCACTTTGTCCATTAATGTCATTAATACAGATTTACCGTTGGAACCCGCACCAATTAACATATGGAATTTTTGACTTCCAGCAGTTCCAAGTAAGGCGGATGCCAAATGGTCCCAAACATATTCATATAATTCGGGAACTGGCAATATTTGATGCATAAATGTATTGATTTCATCTATGATTGGTTGATGAAGAGTGGTATTTAGTGGGACATAATCATATCGCGTGCATTTGGATAAATAATCGTCGGGTGTTCCTTTACGGAAAACTTTTTCACGCATATCAATCACACCATTCTTGAAACATAATAAATATGGGTTGGAATCTAATTTCTCGAGGAAATAAGGGTCCCAAAACATATCACGCGATTCCGTCATGATGTTTTTTTTATCGTTGGTTTTACCTAAACGATTCACTATCTCCAATAACTTGTCGATGTATGTGTCAACACGCTTAATTTGGTCGGCATCTTGCGATTCAGTCAATCGTGCCTTAATTTCCATATATTTACTCGCCTTACGACTATAAATATCACGAAGTTCAGTAGAGATAGATTTACGCAAAGTAGTGCCAGAATCGCATTCCAGCCAATAGGTGCCTTCGTAACGATACCAGATGTTGTTTTTGACACTAACACAGACATATTCCGACTTTTTCAAAGTATACAACACATCCGCAATATCATAATCACCACATCCGGAGCGTTCCCGGCGTTTATCCTTCGAATCTGTAGGCATAATTTCAATCTTTCCCAAACAATGGTCAATCTTGTAATCAACACTATTTAGTCGAATATCGGCGTATTTCTGCGGGGAGTGTTCTTTCACCCAAAACATGATGGATTCTTTCTTGAGTCCGCGAGGGTTGTTTTCATCGAATTTAACCCAATCTTCATACATATCCAAAATGTCACTGTATGAGAATGCATTTGATTGTGCACTCATCAATACCCAGACGATGAATAAACGGTCGTCGGTATTTCGTAATGCCCATCCAACACGCATCCAGTTGTTATATGAACCGGATTCATAGAATGATGGGGGAAGTGCCATAACATATTCATATGTTTCACGTAGTAAAATATATTCCGATGTGTTAATACTATCTAACCATGCATCCCTTAAGGCAATTAATTCATCCGCATTTTTCACGCGAATAACTGCGGCGTGTAATGATGCGGAGTTATTTGACAAGCCCCCGGTTTTCATATTGTTTACAGTGACAGTGCGATTATTTCCGCGTTTGTTTTCTTTGAGATTGGGTGTTTCTTCCAAAATGCGCATAAATGCACTGGTATAGAAGAAGGAAGGATGTTTGGTATATCTTGCAGATAACTGTTCGAAATACGGGGTGATTTGGCTAATTTCATTACAATTTACACGTTGAATGGCGGAATTAATCTCGCCGGAATCATTGTATGAAATGGTATAAACTGTCGTTAATTTGTATGTGTCATGCAATGGTTTGCAAGAGCCATACATTTGCCAGTTATTACCACCATCGGTAATACCTTTGTCTAACACATCATCCCATGTATTTATAATGGGGATATGTTCGAGCATATTGCCGATTTTAGTTAAAATCTGCTTTCTTAACAATATTTGCACACTGCGTTCAGACGAAATACCAATAATTAGATGGATACCATCTTTTGTTACGTTTTTCGTAGGAACCGGATTTGTTTTAGGTTTTTCTAACACAAATACCTTGTATGAAGAAGACTCATCAAACTGATAAATCTTATATAATTCAGTTGCATACAATGACACAATATCATCAATGCAATCGGAATCATAATGGCGTTCAGTGCATTCCAGAGGAAAACGCAAATCGAAATCTACTAAGATTGGTCCTCCATTTTCAAACTGCACCTCAGTCAAATACTCAGGTAATCCTTTATCTACTATTTCACGCTTATATATTGCGAGGAATTCATCATATTCCTGAGTGGGAATATGAAAAGAACCTCCGTAAATATTTTCGGATTTTTCAGCTATACGAGTGTTCGTATATGGTCTGTTTTCGTCCTTTTCTTTCTGTAAGAAGTTATATAAGTATTTGGAAAAGTTTGACATGGTTTTAGAGTTTACTTTTAGAATCGGGGAGTTGATATAGTATAGAGAGCTTTTTTTAACTTTTTTACGTTAAAGTATTTTTATATAACCATTATACCCAGTGTAATTGTTCAATTTTATTGATATTTTGGACATAATAATGCCTACATATAAACTTTGATGTCTATATATATCATCTATTTATTATATTTCTACTCGGGTGTAGCCATACTAATGACAATGTATAATCTGTGTCAAACTGGTGATTTTATTGTCGGACTGATATAGATTATATTGCACCTATTGGAATTCAGAAATATGTGTCAACATAGAATAAAAAATTGAACGGTAGATTATATATGTTTAGTGACACAAATATAATACTCGGTATAAAATATAATAAACATTTTAACATAATCTATTGTAAACAATGAAATTCTGTGAAAAATGCGATAACATGTTGTATATCAATATGTCAAATGACCAAAATGATTTAATTGCTGTTTGCCGCTTTTGTGGACACAAAGGTTCGATGAGCGAAAACGAAAGCATTTGTGTCATCAATACCCAATTGAAACACGGTGAACAAAAATTCAATCTCATTATTAACGAGTATACCAAAGAAGACCCCACCATTCCCCACATTTACAGCTTACGCTGCCCCAGCTCCGCATGCAAAACCAATGTGGAAAACGTCGAACATCCGGATGTGCTCTATATCCGTTATGATGATGAAAACCTAAAATATCTCTATATGTGTGTAGAGTGTAATACTGTGTGGAAAACCAATGATAAATAGATTATCGGGGTTTGAGGTATATTTCCGGTCTTCTGTTCCAAGATATTTAGGACAAATGTTTGTAAAACAAACACTTGTCTTATTATTTTTTATGTGTTTTCGATGATATCAAAAAAATTGAACCTATTTTTACATATTTTAACATAGCAATAACATATTTAGAAGTATACATATATTCACTTTCAATATAGACTTATACTAACTAACCAAATTATGTCTGACGATTCTGATACTGAATATCGTAGTGATGAGGAAGAACCTGAAACTCGCCGTCCACCGCGCGAACCTTCTAAAAAAGTAGTTGTGGCTGAAGGCGAAGATGACCGTTATGCATCGGACTCCGAACATGGAGAAAGTGATGATGATGATGATGAATTAGATGACATTGATGATGATATTGACGACGAAGAAAAACTATTTGGTGAAGACGACGATGAACTCGGTGTTGGTGCTAAAAAAGCTATATCCACTTTGAAGTTAGCTAATAATCCGAGTGACTTAACAACAAAAGTTAAACTATTTGATGAATTAGACGACAATTTGGATGATATCTCTGAAGATGAAGTCGATGATGACGATGATGAAGATGAATATAATGATAACTACCTACAAAAATTCAATGATTCTATGCGTAAAAACATTATCACTGAACATCACCAAGAACTCATGCAACATAGCTATGAAGAAATCGAAGCCATGTGCACAGTCGTTCGTTCCGATGGAGGAATCATTGTAGACCCATTCCATCGCACACTTCCTATTTTAACCAAATATGAAAAGGCACGAATCTTGGGCGAACGCGCACAACAACTAAGCTATGGTGCAAAACCATTTATCAAACTCGATGAATCCATCATTGATGAATACCTTATCGCAACCAAAGAACTGGCCGAACAGAAATTGCCATTTATTATTAAACGCCCTCTACCTAATGGAGGATGTGAATATTGGCGTTTGTCTGATTTGGAAGTGTTATAACCGTTGCCAGTCTCGTGATACTCCCGTTGAGCAGATATATATGAACTTACCATACAGCATTATCATGATGTATGGATATCAAAAACATTTTTTATTGTGTGTATGAAATATGTGAAAATAGAGAATATGCAAAGTGATATAAACCGTTTTATATAGTAATATTAGCTATCCATATTCTGAATTATTTTTTAATTTAAAATGTCTTACTATCATCTATCACAATCAAACCCATTTATTTATAAGAAATTACAAACTGTTATTTCTTCTACTGCACCCGATGTGTTTATTTCGAATTCTTTATCGACGTATTTATATGATATTAAAGCCAAAATCGATTCTCGCGAAAAAGAATGGGATATTTATAAAAAATATACCAATGTATATGAATATATACATACATCAGTTTCGCACAAAAAGCGCGCTGTATCGAAATACAAACCATTATCTCGGTCGTATTTCAAAATGTTGGAATTAATACAAATATTCAATTTGAATAATCCAGATGAAAAAATACTAAATTCATTTCATTTGGCCGAAGGTCCGGGCGGGTTTATTGAGGCTATTGCAAATATTCGGTCTTCTCCCAACGACAAATATGTCGGTATGACGATTATTGATAATGAATATAATTCGGGTATTCCATCGTGGAAAAAGAGTGAGATGTTTTTGTCATTACATACAGATACTGTGTTTATTGAAACCGGGGCAGATGAAACCGGCAATATCTTATCTATTGAAAACTTTGACCATTGTGTAAATAAATATGGAAACACAATGAATATGATAACTGGAGATGGTGGGTTTGACTTCTCCGTGAGTTTTAATACACAAGAATTAATGACAATACCCCTCATTTACGCACAAATATGTTATGCTATCTCTATGCAGAAAAAGGGGGGAAATTTCATTCTTAAAATATTCGATTCTTTCCACTCGGCCACAGTAGATATGTTATTTTTATTGTCGTCATTTTATCGCGATGTGTATATTTGTAAGCCGCAGACAAGTCGTATGGGAAATTCGGAAAAGTATGTTGTGTGTAAGAATTTCATTCATGACAATACGGATGAAATCAATGTTGTATTACGTAAATCATTGAATGAAGTTATCGAATGTTATAATGAGGGTAAACATGTAATTCGTTTATTGAATTTACCTATCCCTGCTTATTTTATTACTAAATTGGAAGAATATAATGCCATTTTTGGACAACACCAAATCGAAAATATACATCAAACTCTTTCATTAGTTGATAAACATGTAAAAATGGACCGAATTGACCAAATGATAAAACAAAATATCTCTAAGTGCATACAATGGTGCATCAAACATCATGTTCCATATAACACCATGAATTCCAACATTTTTTCCGGAGGTAATGGAACAAACTATAACCAAAATCAACAGTCTGTCACCAACACTACGGTTTCACCTACAATTGACCCCGAAGAAATAATGGTTGCAAGTGTGTAAATATTACATACACCCGAATAGATGATACCTACACCCGAATAGATGATACCTACACCCGAATAGATGATAAAGAATAAATAATATATATATCATACGTTATTTATTTAGTGGTTATTGGTTCAGTTCGTTCCACTTATAAGCCATTGGTTACACTCAATGTGTATGGATTGGTTTTAAGTGAGGTTAAGATATCTGGATTCGTTCTGTCCATTTGTATATTTGAATACAACCCATTGTTTTGTCCATTTATTTTTCCCATAAATGCCTGGTCCGGTGTGGAGGGATAGAGTGGCGCTCCACTTGGTGCCCGATTATTCGTGAGGGTAATATCCATGTCTTTTTGTCTCATATTGATATCACCGTTTAATAATGACATATTACCTTTCACCATATATCCTTTCATACTCTTCTCTTTTACATCATTCATACGCTGGTTATATTCATCCGCATCATATGCACGAATCTGTTTAGCTCCCGTAGCCATAGCACCACCACTATAATTATAATTCCCAGCCGTGTGTCGATTCGTATATGATACTTGATGCCCAGTTGTCATATATGCTCCGCCATTCTGATTCGCATTCACTTGGTGATGCTCCAATGAATCCTGTGTAGTCTCCCTGATAGTAGTAGGCAACTTATCCGCTGGATTGAAAATATACGAATTCATCACGGGGGCTTTTGCGTTTTGATATGGGCGCATATTTCCAACCACATTCGATTTTCGCGTGGGTTTGAGTGCATCCATCAATGGGGCAACTGCGGCACCAAACGCCCCGCCAATCGCGCCAAAATATCCATTGCCGTTCGAATCCGTAGTTCGGTTGTTATTATATGTATTGAACGCACGAACACCGTATTCATCCGCACGAGCGCCACCATGTCCAACCGCCACAGCAGGATTCATGTTTAGTTCACCGACTTCATTACGGTTCGATGGCATATACATGCTGTCTACGTAGGTAGATTGCTGTGTCGATGATGCATTGCCTACATAGTCAGTAGATGTAGTCGCACGATTAACGGGGTGTTCTAAAATAATAGGTTGCATGGTGTGTCCCTTGGCGGCACCGACGGTGGTAAAGTATCTTTCGGGTGAGTTTTCATACATTGTGTCAACTTTGTTCTTTTCGAGTCTTCCTAAAATACCGCGTTCGACTACTTTACTCATTGCGGGGCCTTCATATCCGATGAGTCCATGTTCAGACGATTTCGGTTTATTAAGTGTTCGGAGTTCATCCGCAGATTTGGGCATCCATGTGTCGCGGGCCATCATTCCGGAATTATAACCTTCCGAATCTAAACCGGCTAAACCTGGGCGGACTCGTTCTTCTACAAATGGTTTTACATTGGACATTTTCATACCTACATTCATTCGCGATTGGACGAATTCGGTATTCGTGGGGGCACCGTATGCATAATGCATGTTTTCCATGGGTGCAAATAGGGGGGATTGTTCCGATTTCCGAATTTGTTGTGAACCGGAACCGGTCATGGCATCTAACATACTTTCATTTGAGTTCTCATCCAATAAACGAGAATAGTTGTTTTTACGACTAAATGGAACCATATTGTTGTGATGAAAATAACTCGCTCCCACTGAATCGCCAGTGAGGGAATAATACTTGGAATCCACCGGAGTAGCTCCACCAGCAGCTTGTTTGCCACCAGCGGCTAATATATTATCGTGTTCAGTAGGTTTAGGTGGAGCTTTAGCGGCGGTATAGGTGGGATTGAAATACTTATCTGTATATGCATAAGGTGCATCATAACGATGTGTCGTTGAAAGATTGTTTGTTTGTTGTGTTTCGTAGTTGACAACGGGGTATTCATTGGGATAATTTACATTTGGAACGTCGGTATTTGGGAGACGTTGATTCATTGATTCAAAATTTTCAGTTTCTGGTTTGGGTTGTGACGTTTGATTTGACACAACATATAATGAACCAAGTGCGAGTAAAGGTATTGCTAATTCCATTATTATAAATATTCGTGTGTCAATTAATGTATATAATTATACACAATATATTGTCACTCATCGAGATACGCGAACCTATCCGAATAATTCGGTGGTTGAAAAACATATCCATGTTCAACATCCATGGAGACAGGGGTTTTTTCACGGAAGTAATCTTTCTCTAAAATACGAGTTTGTATATTATCATGAAACCCTTTTTCTAAATTTGCAATCGGATTCAATAATGGCACTTCCCATCTGGTATGGTCTTGTGATTTATACATCCATGCCGGATGAGATGCACGCGATTCTAATACATGTTGATTTGACACAGGAAATGACATGGGAGTCGGTTGTGAGATCGCCGTTGATTGATAAGTTGCATTTGGGTCACGTGTTAATTTTCGGCTAATACCTCGTAAATCACTTTCTAAATTAGTTGTGTCACTCATCAAATTTGCACCCCATTGTTGAATTCGCATTTGGGGGTCTTCCATAAAAGGCAAATCTGTTCCTTGTCCCGGTGTATATAAATAATAATTACCAACGTCTCGACTTGCTTGAACGGAATGTTCAATTCGCGGCGTGTCGTCGTGAAATCGAGTAAATGACATCGTTATAGTTATAATATACAATGCCAACTGAAAATAAAGATTGGACACAAAACATTATCTATATTCGCCCCGCATTATTTCCACCGAATACGCATATTTGCATATTATATACTTTGACGATGTCTACATGTATGTAGTAACAATACGCACACATAATATTAATCATAATTGACACAATATATAGTCACGAACTACATATCATATATTTGTGAAACTGAATAGTATATTTATTGGGAATAACAACACTATTTAGCCATTAGCCGTCAGCCTTTATTGGGTCGAGCAATAAAGGATAATTGGGCGAACGTTTGTTTCTTTATTTCGAAATATTAGACAACCATATACAGCATAATTGACACATAATATGTCAGACCAAAATGACAATATAACCACACCCAAACTTTGTCTAAATATGATTGTCAAGAATGAAAGCCGAGTTATTCTTCGTATGCTTCGGTCAGTAATTCGTATTATTGATAGTTATTGTATTTGTGACACAGGAAGCACAGATAATACTGTCGCACTTATCTCCGATTTTTTCCAAAGTCAGGTTCCACCTATTCCCGGAAAAATTGTGTCAGAACCGTTCCGTGATTTTGCATATAATCGCACATTTGCACTAAATGCTTGTGTAGATATGCCATCTGCGGACTATATATTGTTAATGGATGCGGATATGGTATTAGATTTCCCAGCGAATTTTGACACAAATGAATTCAAACAACAATTAACTAAAGCGGATGCATTCCATTTCTTCCAAGGCTCACACACATTCTATTATAAAAACACTCGCATTGTTCGCAATCGTATTGGAATAAAATATTGGGGTGTGACACATGAATACGTTGATATGCCCGAAGGGACACATATGATATCTATTCCTAAATCCAATATATTTATTGTAGATATCGGTGATGGAGGTAGTAAATCCGACAAATTCGAAAGAGATATTCGTTTATTGACACAAGGACTTATTGATAATCCCAACAATAATAGATATACATTCTATTTGGCAAACACATATAAAGATAATCACAAATTCGAAGAAGCAATTGATTATTACAATAAACGTATTCATTTAGGAGGATGGTTTGAAGAAGTTTGGTTTAGTTATTATGCCATCGGGTTGTGTCACAAACATTTAGGAAATATGACACAAGCTATTCATTCGTGGATGGAAGCATACCAATATTTCCCATATCGTTTAGAGAATCTAAATGAAATTATTGAACACTACCGATATTTAGGAAAAAACCATTTGTCCTATATGTTTTGCGATAAAGCATTATCACATTTACGTAACTTACATTCCATTGATTATCTATTTCTCAATCCAGATGTTTACGATTACAAATTACTATATGAAATGTCTATTATTGGGTATTACACAAATCCCGATAATTATGATTTAGCCGGAATCAGTATGTGTGTCCTAAATTATCAATATTTAAATGAAAATACTATCCGAAATACTCTCATGAACTACAAATTCTATTCTAAACAACTCATCGATATTTCATCACATAATGACCCCGGATTACTCAAAGAAGAACTAAATACAGTCGGCCTAAATTGTAATATTGACACATCCGAATTCGTCGGAAGCACACCATCCATTATACATATCAATCCCAATGAAATTGCCGTGTGTCGCCGATTTGTTAACTATCGCATAAACTCACAAGGCGGTTACGACAACAAAGAAACCATCAACACCATCAACGTTTTCGCCAAATTTAACCGAAATACTCAGACTAACCTATGGAAAAAAACGGACGAATATATCGTTAATTATAACCGAAATTATGACGGTAAATATGTAGGCATGGAAGATGTCCGACTGATGTATAAATCGGGTAGTATATTATTTAATGCGAATCGTGGGATTGGATTTCACACTACGATGATGATAGAGCATGGTGAGTTGCGAATGGATACACAATGTGTCACCTCTGGATTTATAACAATCGATAAACAGAAAGCGATAGAGAAGAATTGGGTGTTATTTGAGGACACAAGAGGGGAGTTAAAATCTGTATATCAATGGTATCCAATGCGGATTGGAACGGTGACTGAAGATGTGTCTGTTGATATTGAAGATGATATATCGGAACATGAAAAATTAAAAACATATACATTTAATGTGACACATAATGTGAATACACCAGCATTATTTAAACATGTGCGCGGGTCAACGAATGGTATTCGTATTGGAAATGAAGTATGGTTTATGTGTCATTTAGTAAGTTATGAAGACCGGCGATATTATTATCATTTGTTTGTAGTATTAAATGCGGACACAATGGAATTATTGAGATATACGCGATTATTTACTTTTGCTAAAGAAAAAGTGGAATATACATTAGGATTTATCTATTTTGAAGAAACCGATTTGTTTTTAATTGGATATAGTCGTATGGATAGTGACACAAGATATATGTATGTGTCAAAATCTTCTATTGAAAACTGGATGCATTCAGATATCGAAATGAAACGCCGAGGGTGGAAGTGAAATACCGGGGGGGAAGTGAAATACCAGATGGTGGAAATAATAGAAGGACCCTCCGCATTTTTTATTTCTGGACTGATAAAGAATAAATGTAATAAATGATTTAGGAGATATTCATTCTGTTTCTAAATATACTAATCATGTCGTTAACTGATAAATTTAAAGATACAATCCCAGTTGTGATTGTTCATATTGGAAACCAAACTTATTTTCAAAATTGTGTCAAAAATAATGCCAAATTCAATGATGTTATTTTGATTGGAGACAATACAAATATTCGCACCTTTCTCGGTAACCCTCGTATTACACATTACCATATTGAAAATTTGTCCAGTAATGCGGAGAAGAATTTTAGGCAAATGTTTAAAAATTATTCTACTAATGCATTTGATGCGGAATATATTTGTTTCAAGCGGTATTATTTATATATGTCACTAATGGATGAATTGGGAATTGACAAAATTGCAGTATGTGATAGTGACTGTATATTTTTAGCACCAGTGAATCAATTATGGGATACATTGTTTCCCTCAGATGCGGATGCGTGTATGGAAATAAATGATGTTCCAATCGAAGGATTAATGTATCAAGATACCGTAGCAAATAATGCGGGATTTATTACACGTCAGTTTTGTAAAAAATTTATAGATTTATGTAATGACATTTATATTTCACAAAGTAAATTTAATTTAATTGAGGGTAAAATACAGTGGCATTCAACAAATCAAATACCTGGTGGTATTAGTGACCGAACTATTTGCACAATTATGCAACAAAATGGTATTGCAAATATTGCAAATATGTTAGGGACTCAATTGTTTGATAGTGAGTTATGTGTATTTGATTGGAATTTACAATCGCCAAATGGACACAATGGTAGTGACACATTTTTGATGCTTAAATCGGGAATTAAATATGCGAAAAAAGAAGCCGATGATAAATATTATGCAATTAGCATGGATGGACACAAAATCCGATTATTAACTATGCATTTTCAGGGATATATGAGTAAAAAAGTATTAGAAACTTTTATTGTGTAACCATTTATCCATATCACGTAAATAAATATAAAATGTTTGCGAACAATATTTGATATATTCATCTCTGTATAAATCAAATAAAAATGACAATTCATCATTTAGTCCTTTCCGGAGGAGGTGTAGCCACATTCGCATTCTATGGTATTCTTCGCCAAAGCTTTAATGATGGATTCTGGCACTACGATAATATTAAAACCATATACGGGACATCCGCCGGTGCGATTATGATGTCATTTATACCATGTATCCCCCATCTCTCATGGGAAATACTCGATGATTTCATGCTCAAACGACCATGGCACAAATTATTCAATTTCTCCGTTCCCACCATGTTAGACTCATACAAAACCAAAGGACTATTCACACCCAAACTCACCGAAGATATGGTCACTCCACTTTTTGCAGCTGTTGACCTAACTGTAAACACTACACTACAAGAATATTTCGAGTTCTCCGGTATCGACCTACATTATATTGCAGTAGATTTGGTGAAAATGGAATTAGTAGATATTAGCCATACAACACATCCGGATTGGCGTGTGTGTGATGCAATCTATTGTTCGATGTGTTTGCCGGTATTATGTGCGCCATATCGTCACAATGATTCTGTATATGTAGATGGCGGAATTATGTGTAATTTTCCGGCGCATTTATGTGTCAATAATGGTGCAAAAGAAGATGAGATATTAGGTATAGATGCAAGTAGTAAACTTACAAATTATTATACTATTCCAGAAATGAATACTATGATTGATTATCTTATGTGGTTAGTGATGCGAGTTTGGGGTAAATCATGGATTCCTCCTACATGTAATTTGAAATATCATGTAAGAACTTGTATGATTGATGGATATATTAGTATTTATGATATATACAAATCTACATCTAATATTGCCGAACGAACAAAATTAGTTGACAATGGAGTAAACGATTGGCGCATTTTTTATAATAATTTGGAAAACATACATGTGTCCGACTCTCAAATATTAACACAAAATCCATTAGAAGAGTTGGCTGAAACTTCCGGCCTTCCAGTGGTGGAGCAAGAAAAATGCCAATCCGACGACAACATCGCCAGCGAGGAATTGCCAAGCGATTGGGTTTTTGCGGATGGCAAAGTAAGCGAACGCGGCGTAGATGACGGCGTGGACACTACGCAACTTAGTCCACCAAATTTTGTCGCCGAAGACCTCGCCACCAGTTTTACGATTGTCGGTGATAAACAAGTATGCAAAACCAGCGGCGGGGATAAGAGCTAAGTAACCGAGAGTAGTTAATGTGTTAGTATTTGTTGTTTTTGCTAAATAGGCAAGAAAAATGCGAAGTGGAATACATCCCAATAAAAATAATGAAAACCGTTTTTGAATTGTATTCATTTTATATTATACCTTTCCAGTTTTATATGAAAATTATATAGGTAAACCATTAAAAAAATCAACTACGTATCTGGGACATAGTAGGTGCCGATATGGGCTAATTACCTTGAAATAATGTTATTTCTTCATCTCCGGTATCTGTCCACATGGATATTTGGTCGGATTCATCACTGAATAAAGAAGTCGCATATAAATAATATTTACCGTCATAATCTTCCATATACCATCCACAATCGTATCTTATACGCCAATCTTCTGAATCATCCGATTTTTGTGTCAATACAATTAATTTTATAATAAGTTGTCTTCGTATTACATATTTGATATACAACGGCACAAATACAAATTCTCCATCAATTCCATTATCAATTTTGGCTTCTTCTGATGTTTCAATACGTGGGATTCTTTGAATAAATGTAAATGCATTTTTATCCAATTGTATGATAAATATACCATTTCGAAACTTGATAGTTCCCAAATATTCAGAGACTACCCGTTTTAAATCAACGGTTAATCGTGGAATAATATTCATGATGCAATTTATTATAAAATATACTTCAAATATATTACATATTTCAATTTTATGTAAAAAAAGAATATTAGATTCTTACATCATATAGTATATATCGCATGAGATATACACTATATTTATAGTCAGTTGAATCGGTATCCCCTAACAATTAGAACGTATGAATTCGTTAATGTTGGAATAAATAATTACTCCATTTGTGGTCATTGTATTCAATGCGGCCTCTGTGGTATCATCTTTTACACCTCGCATGCAAGACATAATAAGATGCACTTTATATCCATAACGGATTGCATCCATTGCAGTATTGAATACACAATAATCAGTAGCTACTCCAGTGAGTATAATATCAGTGATATTATGGTTGGATAGCCAGTTAGATAATTGTGTGTTTTCATATAAATTATTATATTCATCGCCAAATGCACTGTAACTTTCAATATGAGATTTCGTGCCTTTGTAGACAATATGGTCTGATGTATACACAATCAAATCAGCGTGCAACTGTGAGCCAGTTGTTCCAGACACACAATGTGCCGGCCACATATCTTGTTCGACAGTTGTAATAACTGTGTCAGACAATTTTACATCAACCGTTTTCTTGCTAAATTCGGCAACACCATGCGTTCTGGCAAATGACATATGGTCGTATGGGTGATAATCCATTGACACAAACGTCGGTAAATCATTGAATATGTGTCTCAATATATTGATTGGGCCAATAACAAAATTAGCTTCATTGATTGCAAGTGAACCGCCTTTACAGAAGTCATTTTGAACATCAATTACTCCTAATGCAAAACGTTTAGTAATGACTAAATGTTTGTTGTATTCAGGATTCACATGATAAAGATATGTTTTTGTGTCAACATATGTTTTTTCTTTATCGACCATTGCTTTTGTGTCAACAATAATTGGTTGTTCTTTGTCGACCATTGCTTTTGTGTCAACAACCATTGGTTGTTCTTCATCATCATTCAATTTCACTGATAAGGGGGAAATATCAAATGAGATAGTGATAGGATGAATTTTGGCATGGACAGTTCCCATTGTTACAAGTGACAGAGTAAAAGACTTAGTAAAAGTATTTGTGTAGTGTGGTGTTGTTAGTTAATTATTATGACACATGTAAATATGTGTCAAATCGTTCAATTTTATCATGTAAAAAATTGAACATTATAAGATAACATATATGTAGTATTAACAAACAATTGAGTATAATAAATAGTTGGGTGGTATCATGTTACGATTATCTGATAATCAACAAGAAGCATTTAATTATATTGTGTCAAATTTGTCAAGTGAGCGTGTAATTTTATTGGAAGGTTCTGCTGGAACTGGAAAAAGCACACTTACTAAAAGTATTTGTAATTATTATAATATGGAAAAGAATGTGTCAGTTTGTGCTATAGCACCGACACACAAATCCAAAAAAATAATTAAAAATATTCTAAATACTGACACAATTATACCTATTTCCGCACTTACTGTTGCATCAGCACTTGGCAAAATAAAAGAGCATAGTTATGTAGGTTCAAAAGTGTATTCATCGGGAAATAATAAAAAATTGTCATCATTTGGTCTGTTTATAATAGATGAGGTGTCAATGATTCGTGATGAAGATTTACAATTGATAATATCCTTTGTTATGAAAAATAATAAACAATTGCTTATTATTGGTGATTCAAACCAAATACCATGTCCAACTGCTAAATTTATTGTGACAAATGTTATTGAAAAAGCGGATTCTTATATTTTCAAATGTGAGGAAATTACTAAGATTTGTTTATCTGAAATAGTAAGACAATCTGCTGATTCTCCGATTATTCGTATTGCAACTTATGTGAAGAATCATTTGTATGAAGATATACATTTTACTAAAATGATAGATGACACAAATTTTACTAATTTAATTTCATATAGTGAAATATATAATGTATTTATTGAACATTATATGCAAGGTTCAGTAAATTCGTGTCGTATTATTGCCTACACAAATAGTTCGGTTAAAACTCATAATATGGAAGTGCGTAATGCAATGGGATATGAAGATGAATTCGTTATTGGAGAATTACTAACCGGTTATTCAAATGTTGGATGGCCTGAATTGCGTATTGAAAATGGTGAAGACTATTATATCAATACCATTCGTCCAACTACAAATCATTCTATATCCAAATTCAATGGACTTGTTGGGAAAATAATACAATTAGAAATTTGCGACACAAAAACACTCGTGCCACATCTATTCTTTATCAATATTAATCACCCACAAAACAACCTGTTCATGCATCACCTTATTTCACTCGGTGAAAAACTAAACAGCCATTATTCCACTAAAGACGATTACCGTAAATATATGGAACTAAAAGAATGTGTCATATTTTTAGAAGACATTTACAGATATGAAGACAAAATTTATACTGAAATGTCATTTAAAGAAAGTCACCCTCTGTTATTTACGAATGTGAATGAGGTTATAACGAATGATTATGTGGTGAAAGAGAATCTGATTACAACAAAAATCAATACTGCCTATTCAGATATTATTACTCAGCGAACAAATGATAAATATAAGCCATTGGGTGATTCTGAGAAGTTGGCTGATAGATACAAAGTTATTGAAAAAGATATTTATTATGGATATTCTATTACTGCACATAAATCACAAGGTTCCACATATTATTCAGTTATTGCTGATGAACCCGATTTTGATAAAATTTGCAATAGATGGAATTTTAGATATAATAAACTTGAACATCGTATCAAAGAAAAAAACCAATTGAGATATGTTGCATACACTCGTGCGAAACATTTACTATATATTGTAAATAAAACTCCGGAAACATCTACCAATATGAATGAAAATGATGTTTACGATGAACGATATGAACATCGACATGATGACATCTAATTTTATATTACATGTCATTATTATTTATTTATTTAAGACCCAATATTTATTTAAATCCCAATACTATTTATCTACATATTTACAATAAAAAACTCATAAAAACCCATAAAAAATAAAAAACTCATAAAAACCCATAAAAATAAAAACTGCATATATACTGTATATATTGTATTTTTTACCTACCCTTCTCGAGTAACTAAACATATTTTTTTGATATCGGGTAATTGCACAAAATGTTGTCGGGTGTTTTCATCAACGACGACTTCGGTGATTAGTTTACGTTTCATGGGTGCGCGGTGCATGTATCCTTCTTCGCGTTCGCATTCAATTGTTTTCCACAACTCTTCAATATCTGGCAAAGCTGATTCGAACCATTGATGATTCCTACGAACTTCGCAATAAGAATATTGTAATAGTTTCCAATAGATGGTATGATATAATACACAATCCTGGCGCATATTCGTTTCATTTTCTATCCAGGTCTCGACGGTGATTCTGTCTAATGCATTTTCAATGGGATAATATACATAGGCAGGTTCACCGGTGGTTTCTCCAGTAAATACCGAAGTTCGGGGTAGAAAATATAGAATGACACCGCGTTCTACATCTGGATTTTCTCCGAAAAATTCCAAATCACAACCATATTCTTTAAATCGTGTTTCTATAAAATCACACACATCCAAATTACAAACCTCCATTTGTGTTTGCATCTGTATCCAATATGATTCTAACGGTTCACCCGTAATTTCACGATTCACAATATTCTTTATTTCAATCATTCGACCATATTTACTATGTGTCGAATCCGTAACAATACCATCCGGCGAAGCTCCAATAAATCCATATTGTCTATGTGGAATACACCCATATTCCCCCACACTTTTTACTCCAGTTCGATGTTTATATAACATCAATGACACCGGTTCATATCTTGCACCCCATTGCATCGGATTCTGATGTGTCGCAGCTCCAAAATGGGATGACGTGGGCAATGCGTGTATATCATCATATGGAACAACATTGGGGTCATTCTTGCATTTCTCATAAATCAAACTGTTTCGTTGTGCTTCCGATGCAAATACTTTCCATACACTACTTGCAGTTATCAATGTATTTCGCACAGCATACCATTCAATTGACCTCTGCTTATGATTGGGTATACTATCTAAATATGATATTGTATCTTCAATATGGTAGGAAGATTTTACACCTGTATCCGCGGATTGTCTGGGTGGCAAATCCACAAATTGACAATATACATCCCATTGTGAATCGACCCATTCGCGAATTTCTCCAATATGGTGTGAATCACATATGCCCTGTTCACACCATTCCCCGTATAATTCTTTTGTCAATGCAACAATGACATTGTGTCTAAAATCGGGGGATGACATATCTAATGCATATTCCGCTACATAATCATCGAAAAATTCATTCATTCGCATTTCAACATCTGCCAACTCCTCATTTGTAAATGTGTCAAATAATGGCATATATTCACTTGTAGTAGTTGTGTCATCATCAGTATCTCCATCATAACCTGGTGGTATTTCTTCCGCTTCAGTAGAATCTTGAGATTGTGATTTAGTAATACCCGAAAACCCGCCGACTAAGTCTTCATTCCGAATATTACACAAACGAATCTTCTTCTCTACTACTTCAACTTCATAATCTATTTCGTATGACATATTAATTATATTTTATTGTGTATATTTGTAGTAATATGTTTATATGATTATTAGATTATATAAACATTGTTTGTATAGCATAGTGTTATGTAGCACAAGTTGTGTCACAATCAAATGAATTCTGCACGCTTGGGTGTGAGTGATTTTAATACAGAGACGTGTTTAGGGTCTGTATTTTTTAAAACAAAAACTCCTGTTTCGGAATTGTAATGTAAGGATGGAATCGATATAATGTCCATCGTATCGGGGTTATAATTAACTTCTTTCGTTTTGATTAGTTTACTTTGGTCAATGGATTGTGTGAAAAAGTTTTTCAACGTTTTAATTTCTTTTACTGGCAAACCTTGTTCGCGTGAATATTTCTCGGCATATGCATGTAATCTCTGCAATTTCTGTGTTTTGTCTAACTTACTCCACGGCTTCGTCTTGTTTTGCTGTGTCTCAGTTTCCAATAATGCATCTAATTCGTCTAAATTACGAAATGAAGATGCCCCGCCACCAGATGTGGCATGTTGCCCATACATCGAACGAGGTGTATATTTTGTGGGAGTGGAAGTTGCTGCCGGGGCAGGTGTAGCTGCTGTGTCTTTTACTGGGAACATATTAAAATTGATTTCTTTATATTAAAAATATAATCATTTGTTTATTCTGTTTAACTTAATCATTTGTTTTATTGATTATAAAATCAACTACACTATTACTATACAATAATGAACGATGATAATAGCACAATTCGAACAATTATAATGCCTCCTCCATCGATACCTAATAGTAAACATAAATCGGAACCTCCGCCGCCAAAAGAACGACAAAAGCGAGTAATTACAACAACTAAAAACTGGGATTTTGACACATCTGAGTTGACATTTGAGAATCAGCAATGTTTAGTGAAAGATATTCAACAGTATATTCTTGTGTCAAATAATGTTCGAAATAATGTAATAAACTCAAATAAATTGCGGACTATTATTCGTCAATTGAATGATAAGTTGCAAGGTTATAAATCGCAAGACATAAATAAACATTTGTATTCTGACACATTATTTATAAAACTGTCCGAATTAATTGATTTATTTGTGTCAACATCCCTCCTTTGTTTTTATTGTAAACAACCAGTTCGAATGTTATATGAAGAAGTTAGAGACCCCAAACAATGGACATTAGAAAGAATTGACAATAAATTTGGACACAATAATGACAATGTAACTATTGCATGTTTACATTGTAATATACAACGGCGAACTATGTATCATGAACGTTTCATATTTACTAAACAAGTTGCACCCAATATCATAAAAATAAATAGCAATTCAAATAACCCGGACCCAGACCCTTTGCCCCATTTATAGCCCTCGCCAAATTTATAGTTTCATTGTCATTAGTCGCGGTTTTTTATTATTGGCAATATTCGTATCAATAGGAAGTTTCACTTTAGGAATACATATAGGTTCATCATCTATATACATTTGTCTACCTGTTCTACAAAAAAAAGAAAATATCATGTCTTCATTATCCAAACACATACTCTTATACGTCCCATTCGTGTAAAAATCCATTGCAACCCGTGCAGTATTTTCTAAAGATTCCGGCGAATCTCTCTTATAATCTATTGTCCAAAATGTAGTGTCATTTTCGAAAAAATGTTGTGTGCTCATTATACATGTTATATCATTGATAACTGTAATCACTTGTTCATTTCCAACATAAATACCATGAATACTTGACATAATATGACTTCCTACGGGGATTTGGTATCGAATATAATGTTCAGTTGCATGATGAGGAGTTAAAAAATCCATATTTCTTTGTGTAGTGTAATAATACATTAATGCGTATAATTGTTATTATGTTTTGTAATAAACGATATAATCACCAAACCACATAAAAATAAGATTTGTGTGTCAAAATATACATGACACATAAATAATGACAACATCTATTAATTCATTCGGATTTGTTCCATTTAAAACTATTGAAGATGAAACTATATCAAACACAACCAATCTAAAAAGAGAAGAATTACCAGAAGACCGGACACAACCACATATGACAATTCATCGCGATATTAAATCGCGATTACGTGCATTCTATGATAGTAAGAAAATCCCACATATCATATTTCATGGTGTGTCGGGAAGTGGCAAACTTACTATTGTAAATGAATTTATACATATGATTTATAACTTTGATAAAGCAAAAATAAAAGCGAATGTAATGATTGTAAATTGCTCACATGGAAAAGGCATCAAATTTATTCGAGAAGAAATCAAATTTTTCGCTAAAACAAATATACAAACTCATTCCGGCATCGTATTCAAAACTATTATCCTATTAAATGCCCATCATTTGACGGAAGATGCCCAATCTGCCCTACGTCGGTGTATTGAACAATTTAGTTATAATACGCGATTTTTCATTGTAGTTGAAAATAAAAATAAATTACTAAATCCGATATTGTCACGTTTTTGTGATATTTATGTTCCGGAACATATTGAAGAAGGAGTCGCTATTAATTTACATCAGTATGCTATGAAGCAGCATATGTCTGTTGATGCATTTAAAGAAAAGAACCAACAAATATTGACACAATTAGTTGATTTATCTTCTCCTAAAACATCTAAAAAGTTGGCTGAGTTGGCACATCAATTATATGAACGTGGAGTTTCTTGTATTGATTTAATTGATTGGTTACCCAATAGTAATGCTGCATTGTGTTATCATAAAATAAAAACAGAATACCGGTGTGAGAAGATGCTGATGTTTTATATACTAAATTATGTGTATAATAATGACACAAATATGCCAAATACATAAATAGTGTGTGTATGTGTGTCAATTATGTAAATATTATTTACCAGCTTTTTTGGGGGGAATAGCAGCACGTTTCTTAGAATGTTGAATAACACCACCCCCACCACCCTTAGGTTTATTGTCATCCTTAGGTTTATTATCTTCTTTAGGTTTACTATCACCCTTTGGTTTATTGTCACTCTTTGGTTTAATATCTTTGGCACCTTCCTTCATTCCTTCAAGCGGAAGATACATTGAACCAAATTTACGCACAATAATCCAAATTAAAGCAAATATGGCTGCATGAACTCCTGCAACCATCATTTTACTACCACTCTTGGGAAAACGCACAAATACACCAGGTGACAAAATGAAAAATAAAATCGCTAAAAATATTGCGGAATGCATTAAATTTATATATTATGAGTCATTATTTTTCATAACACCAAATTATTTTTACTATTCACCATAATCTATATCGGTCCGGCGATTTTATCGCCGGACTGAATCAATAACAGCAACCCATACTAAATTCTCATTTGTGACACAGTCCGCAACCAATAATGGATAAATAAAAATAAACAATAGTATAAAGATAAATTATTATTTATTTTTAACCTATATAGTTGATAATAGTATACAATAGAACGAATATTTGTATATAATAAAACACTTGTATACGATAAAACGAACACTTGTATACAATGAAATATAATGTTTCTTGTCGTGAATATAAAATTGAAATAAACAATACAATTCTGATAAATAGTAAACGCTTATCCTATGAATCACCAACTAAAAAACGAAAAATAAATAATATGCTTGAAATTAGTGACACAATTATCGATGTGGAATTGATACATTATGACCTGTCTACTAATGTGAATTTATTTACTCTGTTAGATATGGAACGTGTTTCCGTTATATTTTCAGTGAGTATTACGTCTAAATATTTTCAAGATTCTATGCAATTTTATCAATCATTCCACAACAAATATTCTTCACATATCGATATCTATATTGTATATCTATCGGAAACACAACCGTTCATCGATAAACGACCCATTGTAAATATACCAGAAGGGTATATTATGATTGAACCGTATATATCACCGATAGATAAACGCCGAAATATGGTAGAATCATTGTTGAATGACAATAATAATAGTATTTCTATTTTGATAGACAATCTCGACAACAAATTTCGAAAACTATATAGTCCAGTAACTGACCGCGCATTCATTATTTTGAATGGAAAAATTCAATATGTTGAAAGCATGTTTGACACATGCCATATAGACACAATTGATAATCTTTCTACTATTCTCTCTAATCTAATTGCGACACTAAATATACAAGAACGTATTATTGACGATGATTGGGATTAGCCTTTATCGGTCCAACTGCGCACCCGAAGGAGCAGTTGGTATTGATTGAATGCTTATCTATGATACGTATTATGCATTGCATAATACGTCGAAAGGTTCGGTGATAAACTCACCGGACCGTTATAGATTAGTGGACAGTCAAATAATACAATTATTTGACATGACCATTTATTTTTTATATACGTCATGTATTTTTGATACACTTATCCACCAATCAATATCTTTATGTTATTTTGACTAAATAGCCTAAATAAGTGAATTGACTTTAACAAACCATAATAATAAATATACAATATGTCTGAATCAAATATCACAAATACGATTGACTCAAATGATTTTTTTAGGGAACTAATCGGACCTGAAATAGACACTACTAATCCCACTATTTCATTTGTGAATGATGCATCTGATAATCCTACTACAATGATGTTAAGAGAAATGCATAGTTATAATCAAAATATGTTGGCTTATCATCATACAATGCGTGATATGATACGTTTTTGTTCAGTTCAACAAATGCGAAATGAACGTGACCGTCGTTATACTCACCCAGTTCGCCGTGTAACTCGGGATTTTAGTTCCGAGTTATTGGCCAGTATTTTATTATCAGGTATACCTACTACTACGAATACACAATTGTTGACACAAGAACGCATTAATACATTAACTCGAAATTTCAATTATGATTCTACTACTATAGTTGAACGAACATGTCCGATTTCACTTGATGAATTTACGAACGGGGAGGAATTGACACAAATTATAGCATGTTCACATATTTTCAAAAAGGAACATTTAATGAATTGGTTTAGACGAAGCACACGATGTCCAGTTTGTCGATATAATCTGATGTCATAAGCTATATCAGTCAGGTATTTTTATTAATCTTTGACGGTCCGACCCTTTTAGGGTCGGCCGTTCCTCTGATTTTGCATCTGCAAAATCAGAGTCAAAGAGAGATGGATGATGACTCATCTGCTACCCCGGGGTAGCAGATGAACCGATAT
>JACCDO010156908.1_pt1 | contig 60134 bp, 48 predicted proteins | sample 7446101 | NCBI WGS metagenome assembly JACCDO01 (sample SAMN15323440, study PRJNA562643) | freshwater metagenome | isolation source: river surface water | place: USA:Blue River Watershed | collected 2017-08-16 | reverse complement strand
TATTTAATAATAATTTTATTCATTAATAAATATTGAGGATTAGTAATAGGAGTATTATTAATACCAAAAAAGAACCTATTAACTTTTGATAATAACATAATTTTATCATAAGTAGGATGAACTATAAAATCACCATTTTCATGGATTAAACCTGATTTTTTAATAGTGCTAAAAGAGAACATTAATTATATTTACATTGTAAATTTAATTATTTAATTAATCAACTTTTATGAAACTAATCGTTTATAATATGATGAATGTGGATGAGATGGTTTTTTAATCATTCTCCAATTATTATAAGCTCTATCTAAATAGTCTTCAGATGCATTTGGTATTTTAATAGTAATTTCTTTGAATTTTTCCCCAAATATATCATATAAAATATAATTAATTGTTTTTAATGGATATAATTCATCTTTAAATATATATTCTTTAGGCCACAACAATCTAGTTTTATAATCATTATAAAAATAATAATCATTTTTTGGAAAATATTTAAAATAAAATACATCTATTTGTATTGTATTAGTATTCATTTTATAAATTTTATCAATACCAAGATTGTTATGATTTATAGTAAATGAAATATGTTCCTCTTCAATTAATTCATTCATAGCATCATTAAATACTCTTTTATCTTCTTCCATTACACCTATATCTACATCATCATCCCATGGAATAAATCCTTGATTATGTCTAAAATAACCAATTAAACCACCGCATATTAAGAAATATTGAACATTTTTTTCATCTAATTTTTTTGTAACAAGTTCAAATAAATTAAATAATTTATAATGAAAAGAAAAATTAATATAATACTTCATATTAATTCCATTCATTGCAATATTTCTATCATTTTCAGTATATTCATTATTTTTCTCCAGTTCAGAAACTAATGAATATCTTTCAATCTTTTTTCCTAATAAAAATATAATAATAGACATAATTAAAATAATTATTATAATATATAAATTCATTATTATAATATATATATTATATTTTTTACAATTAGTTTAATTATTGTGAATATTGAATACATAAAATAATAAGCAAATGAAAAAATTATTTATTCCATCTTTTGGAACACGTAATATCTATACATGAAAGACCAATTACGACTTTCTTTATCAGCACCCTTTAAGTCTCCATAAAATTCTGCTACTTTTTCGTAGAATTGTTTGTTTTTAGGATTTTCTTCATATTTAATTACATTCTCAAAATATGGTTTATTCAAAAAGAATACATTTGAAAATAAATCAGTATCAACTAAACGGCATCCAGCACGTTTCATAGTATGTGTCATTAATTCTTTTGATACAAGATATTCCTCAATATATTTTCCTTCTTCGCTAATCCAACTCATATGGACATCAATTGGAAGGCCCACCTTATTATTATTTTCTTTTTGATTATTATATTTCTTAACAATTTCATATAAAATATTTCTCTTACCATCATCATCTGTATAATAAGCAGTTATCTTTCCATTTTCATCAAATTGTGGAATAATTTGTTCTGGATCAAATAATGTCAAAATAACAAACCCATCCTTTTTCAAATATGTTTTAATATTATGAACTAAATTAGTAATACTTTCTTCATTATTAAAAAGATAATGGATAACCATTTGGCTACTTATTACATCAAATTTCTTATTTGTAAAGTTCTTCTCAATTGCTTTAATATTTTCTTTTGATAGATTAGAAATTGCTTTTGTTTGACTAGCACTATCTAATGGAACACTCCCATCTGCTTGAATAAAACTTACTTTACCAAAATCAGGAAATTTAGTTTTGAGGAAATTATAGCGACTAATAGCACCATCAGTTGCGCTATATATACCTTCAAAATCAACATCAATGCCAACATATTCGCCAACACGTGCATGATACATTTTTAAAATATCACCACCACGTCCACATCCAATATCTAAAACAGATTGACGAACAATTTTACCACCTAAGGTATTACTAGTTGGTGAGCAATAAGTGTAAATAAGAATTGATTTAATCCAGTTATGGAATTCACGCAATTTCTTTAATAAGTTGGTAATCTTTTGGTAATAAATATCTTGTTTCTTTTGAGAATTAATAATACTGCTGTCTAAACGTGATGTCAACAATTTCATCTGCATATCATAACTTTTAGGATTAGATAGATTGGCAATTTCTTCAATAGTAACACTTTCAATCATACTCTTCCAAATTTTTTCTGCTACATCTTTGTTATTACCATATCTCTTATTATATCTCATAACGCTTTCCGTCTTATCCCAACGAGTTTTAAGAATCTGCCATCTGTATGGATGTGGCATAGTAGTATCATTGGTATAAACTACTTCAACTACTGTATTATCCATTACTATATTTCCTTCTACGTCTCTTATATTACCATCAATTAATGGTAAATAGATAACACTATTATTTTCTTCTTTCATGAATGGAACTGGTTGTTCGCGACCTCCGACATTATCACCCACAAATAGATTAATTACTCTGAATGTTTTATTATCTATTTTATCTGGTAATGAATTATCAAAGATATCCATATAACCACCAGTATCCTTGTTCTTTTCAAATGTAATAAAAACATCAAGACTATTAGTATGCGGTGGCTTGTATTTATAAATAGGATAACGTTGTTCCTTTCTATCTCTAGTATATTTTTGCTCTAATGGTGTAAAAATTATACCGTCTAAATGATAGGGACAATCCACATTAGCATTCTTTGTACAGTTATTCCAAATAATGTCAGAAAATAAGAATACTTCTGATGATGAACCACCAGATGGGTATAAAAAGATTTTAGGATAAATAAGAACTTGATTTGGTTTCATTTTGTTTATTTCAGCATTTAATTGTTTGTAAAATGATTTGATATTATCAGAATAATATTGTTTAATATGTTCCAAATTAAATGCACCTTTCATATCATAATCTTTAATAATATAAGGTTCATATTTAAATGATTTACTTATATCTATCATATGAGCTAAACGGTCTGATAATTTTAAATTTCCTCTCATATCAGTCCCTTTATAATATAAACAATCGAACATCATAAAAATATAAATACGCTTTTCATCAATATAGATTAATTCACCCTCAACAATAGTATCATTTAATTCTTTATTTTTAACTCCCATCTTCTTAACATGCAAATTATTTGAAATAAGATAACATTCATCTTTATAGATATACAATTGATATTTTTCACCATCAGCTTTATCAGTAGCTGAATATTTATTTGGAATATTGTCAACAATATGTTGAACTTCTGCTGAAATTGGTTGCATACTATATAAATTATTAATAATATTATTAGCACCTTCAAATGATGTTCCATATAATGTTTTAACATATTTATCTATGATTTCCTTTTGTTCCTCTTTAGTTATTAAAATGTCACTATTTGTCATAACTTTTTTAATATTTTCTGCTTCATTATAAATTGTTTCTAAAATAGATTTATTATTTTTTGAAGAATTATTATTCATTGTATAATCAATTTCAATTTCATAACTTTTAACAGAATTAGTTACATTACTTATATTATCACTTGCTTTAACAATTGTCATATCTATATGTAATTCTTCAGTTAATTCTAAACTCATACGCTGTTTATATCTATAATTAATTTTATCTGCATCAGTTGGGCTTATTTTACCTAACATTTTAATAACTTCATTATCTTTAACATCAATTTCTTTTGATTTTCTAAAACGCATATCGAGATGGTCTATATCAACAACATTTGATTTGTCTTTAATTTTTTGAATTAATTTAAATCCATCTTTATCTAAATATTGAGTTACAATTATAGAAAATATATTATTATTTTTGCGCTGATACAATAATCCCATTAAATTGTTAATATTCTCTAAACCATCAATTGTAATACGAAAATCGAGATAAAATATATCTAATGAGACTGTTTCAATTAATTTTAATTTATCATTCTCACTACGAAATTTAATATATTTTAAAACATTCATAAAATCAATTAATGATAAAATATTATCTGATTTATAATTATTAAACATAACTTCAAATTCTTCATCTTTTGTTATATTATCAAATAATTGAGAAACATCATTTTTTTGTTTAACGGTTAACATTATAAATATATATATTCTTTTTTTAAATTTATTAAATCAATTTTTTTCTGAATGAAAAATAATATTTTCTAATATCACATTTATCAATAAAAAGAAAACCACATATTGGGTAATATGGAATAATTATTGTACGAGATTATCAAAGAAATTAATTTTTTTTTTTTCAAGAATAATATTAAATTTATGAGCATTAATTAATGTTTCTATATATCTTTTTCTAAATAATTCTTCCATTGTTTTTCTATAATTTTCAACAGTTATACCTTTCTTAAATTTTTGAAAATTATAAACATTAATACCTATATGATTTATATGTTTTATATCATATTCTTTATTAAAATATGTATATTTATAATTAGGGATTGGTGAATAGAATATTGTTTGTAAAATTGGAATATTATTCATTATTGATATTTCAAATGCTGTATTTTTATAATTAAAACATTCTTTTTCTATAATTTTAAAATTATCATTATTAGGAGTATTTATATCAAAATTATAATTTAAAATAGTTCTTTTTATATTTCCTTCAGGAAATATAATTATAAATATTTTTTCATTATCATTCAAAATGTTAGTAATATCATTATATATATTATCTCCATTAATTAAATATTTATTGAAAATCAAATGTTTAATATCTTCAAATAGTGGATGCTCGTGTTTTTTAAAATTATTATTAGTAATAATACAATGTTTATGATCTGGAAATAGCATACATAATAATTTTATATGTGTGATGTAATCATTATTTATATGAGTTTTATTTAATAAAATTATAAATTTATTTGGTATGTTTTTTATTTTTTTTGAATATTTAATTACAGAAAATGAACTATTATAACAATGTGTTCTCATAAATATTTCTACATTTTTATGTAATTTTGTTTTAAAATTAATTAATAACATTTTAATTAATTCTATAAATTCTAATTTATTTGATATTATATTTGGATTAAATATTTGGTTAGATATATTAATATTATTCGAAATTTGAATAATATCAGCTTCTTCTTCTTCTTTTTTAATTATCTTAAGTTCATTAGACTTATTGTTAATTTTTTTAATTATAGAAATAATTGTTAAAACAAAATAATTATCTCTTTTCAAATAATAAAAAAATATTAAGAGAATTAATAAAAAAATTATATTTGTTTTATTTACAAAATCTAAATCACTTTCTATTGTTTTAATAATATTATCATAAATCATATATAATATTATCTATTATATTTTAATGAAATATACGAATTATTTAAATTATTTAAAATCTAATGATATAATTTTATTTGATCATGATTATAGAATTTCTTATAATAATATAAATAATTATTATAAACAACAGTTTGGTGGTTCTAATTCAAATAATTTAAATAATATAAATAGATTATTTAATTTAAATAAAAATGAATTAGAAAAAGTTATTAATATAGCTTTATCTTCAAATCCTCAATATTTAATGAGTTTACATTAAATTATAATAATATATTTATATAATATAATGAAAGATTATTATGAAATATTAGGAATTGCAAATAATGCAACTGAAAATGAAATATATAATGCATATAAAAATAAAATATCACAATTTAATCATTTACCATTTCATACCATAAAAATGATAGATGAAATCAAATCCTTAAAGGAGGCATTATATGTATTAAGTAATAATATTAAAAGAGAAAAATATAATAATAAATGTAAAATTAATAATAGATATACTGAAGATGATAATTATAATAATACAAAAATTTGTGATAGATTATTTAGCATTAAATTTCAATAAAATATTATAAAATTATATAATAATATAATATTTTATTATGATAATTCATATTGAAGGTTTTGATCAAAATAATAATTTTATTAATAAATATATTAATATACAAAGTAAAAATATTAAAGAATTAAAAAGACTAAAAGAATTTAAAGAATGGGCTTGTTACGATTGGTTTAAAGATGGTTGTCAATTAGATAATGAATATAATGATTGGAAAGATAATGATAATTACGAAATTATTTTTAATAATCAATATATAAATTTATATATTAAAATTAAAAATAAATTAATAATTACACCATTAATATCCATTACATCTACCATCGAAGAATTAAAAGATATATTATCTATAAAAGATAATATATATTTCAAACAAATTAAACTCAAGGATAATAAAACCCTTGATGATTATGGTATTAATAATATGGAAACGCTTTCCGTAATAAGTAATATTTACTCATCACCATCCTTGGATTGTTGATTGTCTTCGCCATTTTTCTTATAACGGTAATGAGTTCCAGAAAATCCTTCACCCTTAAAGTTCTTAAGATTATCAGCACTAAGGAGCTTATCAAATACTTCTTTGGTGTCAACTGTCATGTCACCACAACCAATGAACTTGTTATCCTTGCGGTAAAGACGGTAATAAAGGATACCACCAGCGCCACCAGTAGCTACTTTATTAACAATTTCAGTGTGAGAAGCCTTAATAGCATTGTAATCTGAACCATCAGTAAGTCCTTCAATCTTAAAGAAGATACGATAATGGGCAAACTTAGAACGAGCGTTTTGAGTGCTCTTAATCTTTTTAAGAGCAGAGAGTGCATCTTGTGGTGTAGAGAAGGTCAGAAAATAACTATTGGATTTATCTGTGTGGTGCTTTGAAGTTAGCCCAGCCAGACCTTCGAACACAGATGCATCAAAATTGCCATTAGATGGCTTAACGAGGAGAGTACGACCTGCCTTTGTGCGAGGACGAGTTTGTTTTTTGCTTTCTTGAGCGGACATTTTATTCTTAATATATTAGGTTAATTTGTCTTTATATTAGTTCATTAATATATTCATTAATCAAATTCAATATTTTTTTATTTTTTAAATCAAAATTAATTAATTTAATAGAATTGTCTAAACGATTATATAATATATTTTTAATAAGTAAATCTATGAATTTTTTAAAATAGTTAATTTGATATAAATTAAACATAAAATCATCAATCATAATCCATTCAAATAAATATATATATAAATCATTAAACGTATAATTATCAATATATTTTTTAAAATTATGACTAGAAATCTCTGCAAATAATTTATCTAATTTATTTTCATATCTTAATATAAAAACAATACATCCTAATTCAGGAATTATATTATGATATATTTCATTTTTTGGAAATTTATTAAATAGTTCAGATAAAAATAATACATCATAAACACAATATTTAATAAGTTTTTTATTATTTATAAAACTTGGTTTTGTTACATCGATATTAATTTCCCAAATATTTCCCATTAATTTATCATTTTTCATTAATTTATCATATTTTGTTTTACTTATCACATTCATATTTAATAATAAATCATAAATTCTACATTTACCATCAATATTATTAGCAGAATTATAATATTCACATAAATATCTTGTATCAATTAAATTATTACAAAATTTATCCTTAACATTAATGTTATTAATATCAATTATATTATCAAATAAATATGGTAAATCAAGTGATTCACTTCCGTGAAGAATTTTTATACAATCACTTATTAATAATTTTTTAAATATTTCTTTTTTAATATTTGGTGGATAAAATAAAAAAATATCCATATTTTTATTCTTTATAAAATTTATCTGACATAAAGCTATTTTTCTTTCATCTTTTATCCTATTAAATTCAAAATCAACTCCAATTAACTTATTTCCTTTATAAGATATAAATTTATTAATATAATCTTCTAATAATTTATTTGTTTTTTCATCTTTACATATTATAACCTTTGGTTGATTGTATATCATTAAATAGTGTTACATAAATTAGTTGCGAAAATATGATAAATAATATAGAATTGAGGAAATAATATTGCTAATGCAAATTGTCCTAAATTAAACCCATTACTACATCTGAACGATAAATAAGATGCATAACCAACTAATATCCACCAAATAAGTGAACTTATCATTTCTGTATTATTACATTTGTTTTTTCTAACTGAAGGAACGTATAAACTTGTATAATTTTCCATAATTTTCTTAATATTATTTGAACCCATTATATAATATATATTATAAAATAAATTTACAATGAATTTAATATTATTTTTAATTCATCTATGATTTTTTTAAATTTATCTTTATTTAAACTTTCTTCATACCATTTATCTACTGTATTAGTTATTTCTTCTTTTTTTAATTTAAAATGTTCTTCAACAAATTTTTCATAAGTAATTGGTTTATTTTTAAGCATCCCTAACATTGCAACTCGAATTGTTTCATATCTAATATTATCATTATAAATAGCACTTTGTTTTTTACCTTCCTGTGTATTAGCTGATTTTTCATATCCAGGTTCATTAAAATATGGTTCATCAACTAGAATTAAGGATTGAATAGAAATCATAACTTGAAAAAATGTAGAAATTTCAGGTATCCATGACTCACCTTTTTCACCCCTCCATGTGCCTAATAAAGATAAACATACTTTACCATTGTTATAAAGATTTGGATTAAATCTAACTTTTCCATTATCAGTTGTATTTATTAATACTTGTGGAACACTATTTGGATATTCATTTGGAAAATAAACATGAAACTCAAATAAACCGTTATGATAAGGAGTATCTTTTGGACCAACTATTATAAATGATAATAGATTGGTATTTGTTGGAATAATTCTCATAATAATACTTGAATCCCAGTTAATTGGCAAATCTTTTTTCAATGAAGATAACTCTCCCATAATTCTCATAATTGTTTTTGGAGAAACAGTGTCCTTTCTATTATTATAAAATCTATGAGAATTATCTAATTTCATTGTTCCATAATTATTTTCTTTAATCATTTTGATATAATTATTTTCATCTAATTCTAACTTTTCTTTATTCTTAATTTTACTAATTTTTGAATATTTCTCATAAATATCAATATAATGCAAATAACAACACATATAATTTTCATCTAATTCAATTGAATTATTAACAATTTCTTTAATATCTTCGATAATATCAAACACTCTAATATTATTATTATTGTTTATTATTAAATCTAATGTATTTAATAATACTTTATATAATTCAATATTATTATTAAAAATAAGTAAATTGATACCATCAAATTTATTATTAATATAATGATATAACTCTTCTGGAATAATAATATCTTGACTTACACTTTTTGATTTAATATAATTATTTATATCATTTATAATATTAATATTATTTGTATCAATAGTTTTATTAACATCAATATATTTTGAAATATCCCATTTATTTTCACATCCATTTCCATAACCAGTTCCCGCTTTAAATCCTGGATTTAAAGTAGTTGAATTATTAATTGTTATTTTATTAAAATCAAAATTAATCATTGTATTTTGATGATTTTGTTGTAATTCTAAAATTTTTAATTCAATAAAATTAAAAGGATGATCTTCTATATCAATATACTTTAGTAAATGTTCTTCTAATGCAGTAGCTAGATTAACTACAATCCATTCTAATGAAATCAAATAATTCCATGATGATGGTTTCCATATATCAATACCTAAAATATTTGAAACTAATTTTGTATCTATCTTAGGTTTAACATATGATACAATTGGAGGTAAATATGGATGTAACTCAGATAATTTCAAATTAATCTCAAAATAATTGTATCCATGTTTATGCATAAATTTATCCATTAAATCATTATTGTATACAAATCTAATAGATAAATTCATTAAATCATTTTCATTACAAACAATATAATGAGAATATTCTAAATTATTATTAATATTATTGATTTCATTTAATAGCATATTTGCTAATTGTTTATTATTTAAAAATAATTCTTTTGGAATATTTTCTAAATATTTACGTGATGATTGATATTTTTGACATTTAGCATAAAAATTATTTAATAAAATATTTTGTTTATGTTTATACTTTGTTTTAGTATTAATATTAAAAATATTATATTTATCATCAATAATTATTCTATTTGCATCATTAGATGATTTATAATTTGAAATTAATTCAATTATAACATTCCAATCTGCTTTATTATTTGATAAAAAGATGTTGATAAAATCAACTATTTCTTTATTTTGTTCAGATGATGTAATATAATGATAATTTTCATTAGATTGTAAACAATTATAATATTTATATTTAATACCATCTAAAGTAATATCAGTAATAGTAGTATTATATTTTGTTTGTGAATTAGTTGTACTAATTATAACACTCATTGATAATATAAACTAATTAATTATATTATCAATAAATCAATTTTTATTTTGGATATTGAAAACTTCTAGTTTTCAATATAAGAAATAACCTTTGAGTTGGCGTGGACGTTTATATAAATCAATTTTTATTTGTTATTTAACTTTATGAATAAAATAACATTTTTATGAATATTTAGCTTTCTTGCAATGTTTTAGATACCAAATCAAAATCTTTTCGATTAATACTATTAAGAAATGCTTCCAAAGGATTAATATCCTGAACATCAGGATTTTCTTTCTTATACGATACAGCATTTCCTAATACGCTTAGCATCAATCCTTGGCTTAAACCTTCTGCCAAAATCATTCCTTCCATCTGAGATGTCGCAGGAAATCCAGGGCTACGATGATTTAAATTCCAAAAGGTTGTTCGTGGCAAGCAAAAACCATTGTCTTTGAATTTATTAATCATACGTTCAGCAAAAGTATCCCAATTATAACTACCAAATTGACAAAATTGAGGATTAAATTGACCATCAGTCAAAATAACGTGGTTCATCTTACCTTCAAAATCAGGATTTTGTTGACGCACTTTTTTCATAATATCCAATAGACGATCTAGTGCACCATCCATATTGGTTGAACCACCCCATGGTGCTTCACTAACTTGAGTAACCCAATCAATAATATCGCCATCTTCTTTTAGATTAATAATAGTTGGATTATCATCAAATGTTAGGAAACAACGACCCAATTTGCTGAGAAGAGTAATAATAATACCCAGAATAATCGCTGGTCCCATTACATTTGCACTAGCCATTGAACCAGACACATCAATAGTTGCAATGACATTTAATGGGTCAACTAAATCATTTTCATTATCTTTAGACATTTTATCTTCATAATCAGCAATAACACGGGCACGAATGTCTTCGACTAGTGCTAAAAACTGAGAATGAATAACCAAACGTTCAGCTTTTGAAAATGATTTAACATGACTTCCATCCCAGATAGTATTAGCAAATTTAACACTATCTAAAGTCGCGCCATTTAATGCATTATCAAGACTAGCTTGAATTAATTTATGACGCAATGCAATTCTGGCAGGATTAGTTGTTCGATTTCCATCATCATCATTATGATGATTATTATCATTGACAATTTCATTCAATAAAGCTTTACGATGTTGATGTAAAGCCCCTGCAGGAATACTAGAAGGTTCAATCTGTTCCCACTGATTGTTTGCCATTCTAGTTTCAGTTACATTTAATACATCATTCATAATTGATAGAATATGACGCATTGTCATTTCATAAAAATTTTGTTTCTTTTGGTCTAAACCAGAAACATAATTCACATCTTTATCGGGAAAAAATACTTTTGAGATTAACATATGACGATGCTTTGTATAACGTTTCTCGTGAACTCCTTCTGGTTCAAGGTCATGCTTACGACGAGCATCTTGACGCTTACGACCAAATTCAGAAGATTGGCGAGGAAACCATTTACCTGCCATACTAATCTTAAATTTTCCTTTGTTATATTCACTTGCTGGTTTTTTAATTAAAACATTTATTTTCGAATACAAGTCACTATGATTAGCATAATCACCAATCATAATTTTAATATCGTCATTAATTGCCTTTGCATAAATGTTGGCAATATAATCAACCATTATATTATTATTATTTGAATAATAATATCCAATTAATGCATTTAAATCACGATAGCATCCGTAATGAGGAAGCAATGAGATTAAAATTTTATGTTCTGGAAATGCATCAATAAACTTAACAATCATATAAAATGAAATAATACGATGTCCCTTTCCTTCATCAGCACGAGAACCAGATGAAATGGCACGTTCGCGCATAATAAATCGAGCCAACATATCAATCATTACATTCTGTTTATCATTATCTTTAATCATTGAAATTAATTTATCCATATTTGTTTCAATATGAAACTTCAAGTCATGAGATAAATCATTCATAAAATTATAATTAGATTTAGGTTGTTTCTTACGTAAAATGCATGTTTTTTTATTTTCATTAACTAATTTATTACCAAATGCAAGTAAATGTTCTGCAAAAGACGCAACGTTGGGTGAAATATCTGTGTAATTGTTATCACCATTCCATGTATTACCCTTATTAGCCTCCTGATTAATTACGTTATTAAAATCAATAGCAATAGACACCATAATCAATAGAATGTTTACATCTTTAGATATAAAAAAATCAATTTTTCTGGCGTTATCCATAAACACGATTTATCCACAAATCAATTTTTCTTAAAGATAGCAATTAGTCCAACCATATACATATCATTAAAAATAGATTGAGCAACCATATATTCTAATTCAGCTAATTCTTCAAAATATTTAGTATTATCACTTTCATTTATAATAATTTTATTAATTTCTTGAATTAAAAAGCTTAATGTATATCCTTCACTTATTATATTCTCTTCAATATATTTATAACATTCTTCAAAAGATATTTCTTCATTTGTAAGATTTTTATATAATTGTTTAATAAGAGTAGGTGGTGGTATTCCTGCTGAATTATAACATGCATCAATACATATTTTATTTTTTGGACCCATCATCATACTTAAACTTTGAAGAATATTAATTGCTTTTCTTAAATCACCATTACTAATATTCGCGATTGCTTCTAAACTATTTTTTTCATATTTTAATTTTTCTTCTCCACATATATATTTCAACCGTTCTACTATTATTTTTTTATCAATTGGATAAAATCTTAAATTGACACAACGAGCTTTGATTGGAGCTATAATTTTATTCATATAATTACAAATAATACAAAAACGTGTATCATCTGAATATTTTTCAATAATACGTCTTAATGCAAATTGAGCATCAAATGTCATGCTATCAGCTTCATCCAAAATAATTAATTTAATACCTTTATTAAATGGTGTCATCTTTTCAGCAAAACCTTTGATTTCTTCACGAACTGTATTAATACCTCTGTCATCTGATGCATCCAATCTTATCATCATTAAGGCTCTATTTTTACCATATAATTTATTAGCTATACTCATAATAGTGGATGTTTTACCAGTTCCACTTTTACCATGCAATAATAGATGTGGTAATGAACCACCATCAATCATTTTATTTATGATATTAAGATTTTTATCTTGACCTACTATATCATCAAAATTATCTGGTCTATATTTTTCAATCCAAATCATTATTAATTATAAATACTATATTTTAAATATAAATTAATCAATTTTATTTATATAATAAAAATTCATATATTACATTACTAAATATGTCTATATATTCCCAATTAACATTATTATAATTATCATCAATTGTATGATGATAATCAGGAAATTTAGCAGGAATTATATTTAAACCATTAAGATTTTTATATTTATTACTAAATGGTGTATAATCATTTATAATTCCAACATTAGATGTTTCAATATCTGGGTCTATAAATATTTGTTTACTATATTTCTTATTAATTTCTGATAATTTTTTCATATGATTATTATTATAACTATTATTTGTAAATTGAATTATCTTATTTCTATCAATATCTGCTCCAATTAAATCAAATATCATTAAAAATTTAATATTTTTATTAAAATTATTTACAAAATAAGTTGAACCTGATAATGTATTACTATCAGACCATATACCATCAATTGCTTCTTCACCATCAAAGAACACAATCATAATTGGATAATTAGGATTTTTATCTAATATTTTTCTAGTTAATTCAATAGTAATAGATATACATGTAGCCGCATCAGTTGCTGATTCCATTAAATCAATTTGAGGTCCATCTATATGACAACCTAAAATAACATAATTATCATTTATATTTTTATTATATGCTATTATATTTGAAAAATCATAGTCTTTATTTTTAATTTTTCTTGAAAATGTTTGTTCTTCTATATTAATATTATTAATTTTATTTAATTCGTCTATTACTATATTTTTTACTTTCTTAAGATTATTTGAACCAACTGGTCTATTTATACTAATTTTTTTTGTTAATGTTTTAATATAATCCATATCTAAATTATTATCAAAACTATCAATTTTTTCACCATTTATATATCTATACATTAATAATCCAAAAAGAATTATTATTAATAATATTATTAGTAATATCATTAATAATCAATATAAAAAAAATCTTAATTGTCAATAATAGTTTTTTGGGTAAAATTATAAATATTAACCATCATAAGACATTTCATGTGTTTCTTCATACACACATTCATTTCCTAATGTATCAATTATAATTGTCCCATGATTGAAAAAACCAGACTTAGTGCTAATAATTTTATCATTAGCAAATAGATTTAAATTAGGGTATGGTTCGCATTCAGCTTGTTTAATAATTACTTTTTCATTAGTATTAATAGTTATATCATTTACACCTGGAAAAGATATTTTAATATATACTTCTCCTTTTGGAATAATAGTAATAATAGGTACTTTAAACATTCGACATCCCTCTACAATATATTTGATTATTATTTTATTAGACATTAATAATAATCAAATAAGTTCATTCAATGATTAAATCAATTTTTCTGTATCCTGTTCATTATTAATATAATGCATTATACTATAAGCCAAGCGATTATATTGAATATTTTCGTCACACCCATTCAAAAGGAAATTATCAATACTTAATATTTTTTGTACTAATAATGATTTAACATTATCATTTAATTTTTTATGATGAATTATTATATCTAGTATGTATGGTATCATAATTGTAAGTGAATAAGATTGTTGATAAAAATCATCAATCATTTTATCAACTTTATTAGTTTCATTATTAATACATGATTCAAAAAAATCAATCAATGTATTATGTGAAATTACTCCAGACATTGTTTCAATTAGTTTCAAATTTATACAATTTATATTAGAATTATTAATTAAATGTTTAAAATTACGACATCTTTGAAGAAAGTTAATTGCTTTTCTTAAATCTCCTCTTGAGAGTTTTTCAATCATTTCTATACTTTCATGATCTATAATAGAATTTTCTCTATCACAAATATCTTTTAATTTAATATAAATATTCTCTTTAGGAATTGGTTTAAATCTATATAGAGAACATCTAGATACAATTGGATCAATTATTTTATTATGATAATTGCAAATAATACAAAATCTAGTAACTTTAGAATAATCTTCCATTATTTTTCTCAAGGCAAATTGAGAATCAGATGTCATATTATCAGCTTCATCTAAAATTATAATCTTCCATGGAGGAATGCTATCGTCAATACTGACACTATTCATTGCATATCTTTTAATTTTTTCTCTAACAACTTTAATACCTCGTTCATCAGATGCATTTAATTCAATTACTCTATCAGACCAATATTTAGTTCCGAATATTTCTTTTGCTAAAGCTAATATAGTCGATGTTTTACCACATCCTGATGGTCCAAAAAATAATAAATGTGGTATGTTTTTTATTTTAATACAATTTTTAAGAGAAATAATAATATCTTCTTGAGATTGTATCTCATCTAAATTTTGTGGTCTAAATTTTTCAACCCATGATTCGTTCATTATATTATAATTAATTAATTGTTTATAATAAAAACCAAAGGTTTATTTAATCAAATTTTATTAAATAAAATATTAAAATATCATATATAATATATAATATGAGTGATAATTGTTATAAACCAAATATATATAATCCAATGGGTAATTTTTTACCATTTGATAAAAGAGATAGAACTGCAGTATGCAATGTTCCTATTTCAGAACATTATAGTAATTTAACACCAAAAGGAGAGGCTTTTGATGATACATTTAAATTAAATTTTAATCCTAATCCAGTAACAACATCTTATCCAGATACAACTGGTTTAGCCCACTTTCTTTTTAAAAATCCATCAAAATGTCGTGATACAGGATACTTATGTGTATCTAATGCTGATCAAACAAGAAATTTAGATAGAATGGGATATAATTCAAATGATAAATATTATCAAGAAATAAATACAGATACTAAAATTAATAAAGATGTTATTTATTATTTTGGAGGAAGAACAAATTAACTATTATTTACATCTAATATTTGGTGAGTTTTTACTAATTCACCCATATAGTAGGGTAAACTAAAATCTAAGATTAGAACTATGGTTAACTACAAGTTAAATTGGTTTTTCGTTAAACAATACATTTTATATATAATAATATATAAAATGGATGATTTATTAACAAAGGCTATGAAATATTATAATGATGGTAAAAAATTATATGAAACAAATGATAAAACAAAAGCAATGAAATATTTTGAAAGTTCATTAAATATGATAAATGAATTTAAAAAATTAAAACCTGATGAATTATCAAATATTAATACAGTTATTAATACTATTAATAACACTGAAGCAGATTGTATTAAATATTTAAAATCAGATAATGTATTTGATTTAATAACTAGAAATGAACTTGAAGCAATTAAAAAAATAGAACATATTAATTTTAGAGAAATTGATGCAAATGGTAATACTGTTTTACATCATGCAATTGATGTTGGAGATACTGGTATTTTAAAAGAAATGTTTAAAAAGGGAGGTATGATAGACACTGTTAATGGAAATGGCAATACATTATTAGAATATGCATGTATTAAAAGAGATCCAAATATTATAGCATTTATGGCTAACCATGGTGCAAATATGCAAAAACATTTGTTTTTTAGAAAAGGAGACAATAAGTTTTATTTAAATAAATCTGATATTGATATGGCGATAATGTTAAAATTAATAATAGTAAATAGATTAAAAGTTAAAAATGAAACAAGTGATAAGTCTAATTATGCTAGTTTTGTATTTTTAGAAAAATATTTTAATTTATCTGAATTAGTAGGATTTGATAAATTTACAGTTAGAGATATACTAATTGGTTTACATCAAATGTTTAATAATAAAGAATCATATAAATCTTATTCACAAATACTTAATGAAGAATTAATTGAATTTGAAAGTGATAAAAAAGATAATAAATGTATTTATACAAAAATAGATATAATATTATCAAATATGGTTCCTTTTATAAATTATCCTTTTAATATAGCAAGTATTTTTATAGTTAAAAATGAAATAAAATATTTAATGAAAAATATATTAAGATACAATAAAAAAGATTTTAAAAACATTCTTATGACAAAATTATTTGAAGATTATATACAAACTGGATTATTTCCAGAAGATTATATTGGAATAATAGTTTATAATATATTAAGTAAAGTAAATTGATTTGAAAATATTAACCATAAAAATTCATTATAAAAATAAATTTAATAATTCAAAAATAAAAATATAATATAATTTTTTTCTAATTGTTTTATATAGTATGGCATCTGACCGTTCAATCTACGATCAAGGATCATTTTTAGTAAAAACTAAAGAAAGCATAAAACCACTTGCTTACATGTTAAATATTGGAGCTTATGAAAATTGTGTTCCATGTGGAGATAAACCCAACGTTTCAGTTCATGAAGAACGTGTTAATTTAGAAAATGATATTTTAGGTATTAATAGAAAATTATCAAAAGACCCTAAAGAAAAATACCAAAAGAATGATAAAATCGCTGACGTATTAAATTATAATCCTCCTTATTTATGTGAAAGATATATTACATCCCCTGCATTTTTAGATCAAAATACTGGTAATAAATATATGGAAGATTTAAAGAAATCAACTGTTTCAGCACAATAATCATTATTTATTTTTCTTCAATAAAAAATATTTAAGTTATAATTTTATAATTTAAATATTTAGAATAATAATTTATATTGTTAAAAATAATAATTTATATTGTATATTATAATATATATGTCTAATATAAGTACTCGTGTACGCTATGACTTAGAACAATTATCAATGTTCGATAAAACAAATACTGATTCAAATAAATTATTATTAGATAAATCTGTTAAAGAAAATTCTTCAGCTTGTTATGCTAATTCAGGAGCTAGAAGCGCTGTTTCAGAAATGAAAAGACCTATGAATGGTACCGATTTAGATTTAGGATTAAAAGTAGATATTGAAACACGTTTACAAAATCGCGGTTATGAATTAAATAATGATAAGGGTAGAACTAATAAAGATTTTGAAAAAAATAATGGAACAGACCCTAGTTTATGTGGTGTAAAAGAAACATTATCTTTTGAAGATAGTCGTTTCACAAATCCAATTGTTAACTACCGTGAAATGTACACTGCTGACTATGCTTTCACACCATATTTATTTGTTAACCCTCAAGATGTAACAAGTATGAATGATAGATTTATGAACCCAAATAGATACGGTGAATCATCACGTTATGCTAATAAACAAGATAAATATGATGTAAAACCAAAACAATTCGCCAAATTAACACCTACAGTTGATTACAACGAATTAGTTAAAGGTTTAATTCCTAACAGAACTGCAAACCAACAAGCTCCTCCACCATATATTTAATAAATATTAGAAATAATTATAAATAATTATAAAACTTTTTTTATTTGTTTCTTTAATAAATATAAAAATTTTTAATCAAAAACTTTTTTATTTCGTATTATAATATGAGTACACTTACAGAACCTAATTCATCAGGATCTTTTAAAAACCAATTTAATTTGGTTAAAGGTGGTGACAAAACTGATAATTTTATGAATAATAAATATAGTTATTTAACTGAACCATCTACATATGGAACCTATGGTGTAGAAGAAGTATCTGTTAATACTATGCATCCATTTAATTATATGGATAAATTTAAAAATAATCCAAAAATGCAAAATATGAGTAATCGCCGTGATAATACTTTAATTATAAATGATTATCATAGCAATGAAGTTGGACAATATTCTAAGAAAAAAGTGGAAGCAAATGCTTTATTTGAACCTGTTGTTAATTTAAATGCATTAGCAGGTGATACTAAAATTGTTGATAAAATTAGTCTTGATAGATTTTCATCAACGCTACACTATAAATCAAACGAATTTCCTGAAAATACATATGTTCGTGCAGAACAAATTGATGGTACACCTTTAACAGAAATTGTTAGACCTCGTGAAAAAACTTTAGAAGAATTAAGAGGAAAAGGTGTTAATAGCCAACGTTTAGCACCAGAAGGTAGAACTAATCAAACAGAAGCACCAATTGCTGGTATATCATCAGACCCAAAATCTATTAATATTACAAAATATAAAATGAAATCATATAGAGACCAAAATAGTGTTGATGATTTATTGAAAACAATGGGACAAATAACTAGACCAGAATGGCGTTCTATGGTTAAACAATCAGATAGTGAAAGAAGTTATATGCCTTCTATTGATGGTCCACCAGTTGCATCTGTTATGAAACAAGAATTTCACAGTGATCAGGCAGCCAGACCAACTAATAGAACTGATTATGAAGATAATGTTCATATTACTAATGTTGTAAATGCTGTTGGTGGTGTTGGAGAATATAGAAGCGAACAATCTGCAAGACCTACAAATAGAACAGATTATGAAGATAATATACACATTACTAATGCTGTAAGTTCTGTTGGTGGTAGAGAAGAATTTAGAAATGAACAGGCATTAAGACCAACAATTAGAAACGATTATGAAAATAATACAAATATTATTAATCCAGTATCATTTGTTTCAGGTAATGAATTTAGAAATGAACAATCGCTTAAACCAACAATTAGAACTCAATATGAAAATAATACTAATATTATTAATCCAGTATCATTTGTTTCAGGTAATGAATATCGTAATGAACAAATGGCAAATCCAACAATTAGAACACAATATGAAAATAATACAAATATAATCAATCCAGTTTCATTTATTTCAGGTAATGAATTTAGAAATGAACAAATGGCTAACCCTACAATTAGAACTCAATATGAAAATAATACTAATATTATTAACCCAGTTTCATTTGTTCCAGGAAATGAATATCGTAATGAACAAATGGCTAATCCAACTTATAGAACACAATATGAAAATAATAAGAACATTATCAATCCAGTTTCATTTGTACCTGGTAATGAATATCGTAACGAACAAATGGCTAATCCAACTTATAGAACTCAATATGAAAATAATACTAATATTATTAATCCAGTATCATTTGTACCAGGTAATGAATATCGTAATGAACAACTTGCCAATCCAACTAATAGAACCCAATATGAAAATAATAAATATATTAATCATGGATATAATGACACAGCTGGATATGTATATGAAAATTTTCAAGCTGCTAATCCAACATTACGCGAAGATAATAATAAATATATAAATCATGGTTATAATAATACAGTCGGCTATGTTTATGAAAACAATCAAGCTGCTAATCCAACCAATCGTGAATCTAATAATGAATTTAATGGTATAGCATTTAATCAAACTAACTCTCAATATAAAAAATATGGAGACATAACTCGTAGTGGTGTTGTTGAAGAAGTATTAGCAAAAGATTATAAAGGAGCAGATTTTTCATTTGTTCCACGTCATGAAGATAGAACACAAGCTGTAAATATGGTTAAAAATCAATCAATTGAAGATTCACTTAATCTTACAAATAGAGACCTTATGGGTGGAGGTACTGATAGAATTCCACAAGGAAGAGAAAATATAGGTGAATATAAAGATTGGGATAGAAGAGAAAAGAGTGCTCCTATAACTAATCGTGTTAGAAATGTTGCAGTTAACTACATTCAAGAAGTTCCTGAAACTAGAGGATATAATTTATTACAAGAACGTTCTAATATAAATCAATATGTTCCAGAAACTCTTAAACAAAATCCTTTTATTAATAATGTAATCTATACAACAAATACTGGTAAAGATATTATAAGAGAAAATACTGTTATTTCAGATAGAGAAATTAATAGAAATTAAATATTAAATATTAAATATTAAATATTAAATATTAAATATTAAATATTAAATTTTATCCGATATGAATAAAATTTAATAAAATAATTAGAATTATAAATCTGGAATTGAAAAATTATCAAATTTATGTTTATTATCTGCATAAATATCTTCATAGAATTTTAAAATCATATTACCTTCTAATATATCATCTTTTTTAATTATCTCATCTATATGATTTAATAAAATATCATTTATATATTCATATGTAGCTATTACATGATGAAAATTTCTAGCACCAGTAATAATTATATTTCCTTTTTCAAATATAAATACACTTACATCTTTTTCTTCATTATTATGAGTAGGTGGGACATATTTAATATTAACACATGCTCTTACACATTTCTCATAAGAAGCTTTCACTTTTTTCATTAATAATAATGAATATAATTTAGTTCTATCAATCATTAAATTCACCATATAATTTGAATTAATCATATATATTTCAAAATCAGTAATATTTAATTTACTAATATTATCTACAAATTGAATATCAGTTATTGTATTATTAGCATTCATTTTACCTTTAATTTGAGATAAACAATTAATTAATTTATTTAATGCTCTATTGGTAAATTCTATATTTTTTAAACCAGAAATTTGAACACTACCATTTTTAAATAATTTAAGATTAATTTTAGGTTCCTCATGAATATTATCAATCGGGCCTTCATTAATTCTTACAACTACTGTAATTTGATTATAAAATGGATTACTTGTTGTTTTAACTTTTCTTTTAGTCCTGCGTTTCTTCTTCTTAGCATCAATTAAAGTTCGCATATTTTCATTATTAATTTTAACTGATAATATGTCATCATAATTTAAATTCATATGATTTTTTATTAAATCTATATTTAATTCAGTTCCTAATTTACATTTTGCACACATTGTCGAAATAGATACACCTTTTGGTAAATTAAACATTAAGGGATCAGCCTTAATATATTCTTTAAATTCATAGTTGCTCCAATTAGTCATTCCTTCTTTAAAGTAATAATTAATCTTTAAATAATTATAAAATCAAATTTTATTAATAGATTATAATAAAATATCTTTTATTATAATGTATTTTATTAATAGATTATAATAAAATATCTTTTATTATAATGTATTCACCAACAAAAGACAATATTAATAATCAAGTTAGAATTGGAGATAATAATAAAAAAATATATATAATCAAAGGAAGAAGAAAGATTAAACAAAATTCAGATTATAAACCTGCTTCCATTTCTAAATAGTGTTTTCTACATAAGCTCATATAACTATCACCTGCGCCAATTAATATTTGTTCTTGATTATTATGTGTTTTTCTAAAACTAAATGGCGCTGGTGTACCATCAAGACACATTATACATGATGCGTTAATTTTAGTGCATGAATTACAAAAAGGAATTAAATCTAATATATGACCAAATTTATTACGATTAGAATCACCATCTAATCCAGTTATAACAACATTAATTTTGTAGAATTCAACTAAATTTTTAACAACATCTACTAAATCATCAAAAAATTGTGCTTCATCAATAAAAATAGTATTAATATTACCTAAATCAGTAAAATATATTTCTTCCATTTTATTCAAAACAACACAGTGTTCTTTATCAAAATTATGACTAACAATCATATTAGAATCATATAGATTATCATAACGATTATCAATTTTGGGTTTGATAACCACATATTCTTTTTTAAGAACTTTTAATAGTCTAATTCGTCTGATTAATTCGCATGATTTACCAGCGAACATTGGTCCAATTATAATATCAAGATTTGCCATTAATATAATTATATATATATTTTTATATTAAATTAATCAACTTTTTTAATTATAAACAACATGTTTGAAATATTATTGATGTTGCTAAATATGGATCTATATTTGATGCTGGTCTTCTATCTTCAAAGTAACCTTTTTGATTTTTATATGTATCATAACCTATACGTATACTGGTATTACGACTACCTACTCCCCAACTAAATTTATCAAAACTAGCTGTCTCGTGATGTCCCGTCATTCTTTTATTATTATCCTTACCATAATTTTCCATATGATAAGAATGATTATCTTTTAATTTTTCAATAGCTATATTTATATGTTCTAATCCACCTTCTTCTCTCATTGGTTTTGTTGAAAAATTAATATGACAACCACTTCCATTTACATTAGTCATTGGTTTTGGATGATAATTAACAACTTTATTATATTTTGCAGCAATTCTATTTAATAAATATCTAGCCATCATCAATTGATTTCCAGCATCAATTCCTTCAACTGGTCCTACCTGAAATTCCCATTGATGTTGAACAACTTCTGCATTATTTCCACTTATTTTAATACCAGCTTTAATACATGCTTCTAAATGTTCAGTTGTGATTTTAACTTCATCTTGATCTTGATTAATTGGACTACAATAAAAATGATTACCACTTTTTATAATTAATGAATTATTAGTTGAATTATCATAATATGATAAATCAGAACCTAATATTTTGTCAATTTCATAATGTTTATTATTAATCATTAAATGTTTATCATACATAAAATATTCTTGTTCTAATCCAAACCATGGTTTTAACCCAGGATTATTATTAAATATGTATTTTGCTTTATCATAATGATTATTAGTTAATGGATTATCATTAATATCATAAGTTGCACATAAATATAATCTACCATTTAAAAATGGATGATTAAAATTTGCTATAACTTTTAGGATAACTTCACTACTTTCAGTAGTTGCTTGACCTGTTGATGAACCATCAAAATTCCATGGAGATAAATTATCTTCATCAATTACTCTAATTTTTGAACGGAAATTATTATCATAATCTAACCAAACATATTCAGCAATAATCATTTATATAAATAATATAATTTTATTATTTTAAATATTATATATATTATATATGCCAATTTTAGATACTAGTACAAGTACATATCCTATTAATTTAACAAATGTAATTAAAAATAGTGATTTTTCAATTCCTACAACAGACTTGAATAACATACCAAATTATAATAATGATTCTTTTAATGTTGGTATTACAAATTATAATGGAAAACAATACGGACATTTATTAGACAATGGTGAATTAACACAAGATATAGATGAAACAATAACATCTGGTGATTATTATGTTAAAATAAAAATTTTCTCACCTGAAAATAATCCAGTTTCATATGCATTATCATTAATTTGTTATAATGATGTTATAACTGAACCTATACAACAAACTAATATAACAAAATCTGGTGAAATAATATATTTATTTAATATAAGTTATATACCTACTAAATTTGTTAATTGTAAAATAAAATTAGATGTATTTAACAATACTATAAATAAATTATTAATAGAATATATTTATTTAATTACACCAAATAGTAAAATAATAACATCACCAACCACATCAACATCACCAAAAACAACTACATCAATATCACCAACACTGACCACATCTAAAAAAACACATACATTATTATATTTATTCTTAATAATTCCAGTAATTATTTTAATAATATTAATATATTTAAAAAAACGGCATATTTTGTTTTAAATAATTAATTGCATATTAAGTTATATATAACTTAATGAAAGTTTTATCGTGGGATGTGGGTATAATCAATTTGGCCTATTGCCTTATTGATTATAATAAACAAACTAAAGACTATAAAATATTGGACTGGGATATTATTAATCTTACAGATAGAGATAAAATGAAATGCACTCAATGTAATGCTAATCCAAGTTATTACCAAGTATTTTCTGATTATTATTACTGTAAAAACCATTCTAAATTAGCTATAACTACTCCACCTGAATTTAATGCATTATTTGTATCATGTCTTGATGATACTTGTTGTTATGAAGGAAAAACAGATACATGTGGTAAAAGTAGTAAATATAAATTAAATAATAATGCTTATTGCAATACTCATGCTAAATCAAGATATAAAACATATTGTAATGAATATAAATTAGTATCTCATACTAAAAAGGGAATTGATAAAATGAGTATGGATGATTTTTTATTAAGACTAATTAAAGAACTTGATAAAAGACCTAATCTATTAAATTGTGAAGCAGTTTTTATTGAAAATCAACCAACTATGAAAAACCCACGCATGAAAACAATTTCAGTAACTTTATATAATTATTATATAATCAGAGGTGTAATTGATAAACATATTTCTAACTCACCATTAAAAGAAGTTCATTTTATGGCACCTAGTAATAAATTAAAATTAGCAGATAATGGTGATAAAGCTGAATTAGTTAAAGTTAAAAATAATGATGATGATTCAAAAACATATAAATTAACAAAAGCATTAGGTGTGAAATATTGCTTAGAAATGATAAAACAATTTCCTGAATGGGTGGATAAATTTAATTCTCATAAAAAGAAAGACGATTTAGCTGATTGCTTTCTTCAAGGTATGTATGCACTAATCAACAAGTTGTAAAATTATAAGTTGTAATTTGTAATTAATCAATAATTATAGTATTTTTCATATTCATCATTTTATAATGATAATCACAATAACAACTATAAATCGATACATCATAATTTATATCATTTGGTTTATGTATAATGCGTGGTTCAGAACAATTAATGTATGTGCATTTATATTTAAAAATTCCATTACCAATATAAATCTTATTTTTAATCCATGATTTTTCCATAAATTATATATAAATAACGTATTTGTTATTATTTTCAATTTTTATTAATTAAAACATTTGGTTATATTATCCGTAAGTGGTGACTAACACATATGGCTGTTTTTATCTAACTAATAGTTGATTTATAATCATCACTTATATGTGGTGTAATAACAAAAGGAATTGGGCATACATATGCATTTATCTCACTATAAATAGAATTCATCATACAATCAATTGTATAGCATTTTAAATTATTTAAAAATGGGACATTATTAATAATTCTATTAGTTAAAGGAAAACACTTATTTAATAATATTTTTGCCCCTTTTGGATTTATAATATAAGCTGATGTTCCAAAACAATATTTTAATTTTGCAATAGTTGGATAAATTTGTGAAGAAATAAATTTATCAATATCATTTTTTGTCATTTTTGTTTTATTAAATATACCATTACACTGTTCATAGATAGTATTATTGAAACTTAATAAAGAATCAAAATTATATGACAATAATAAAATATCAAAATTTTTAGGTAGCATATTATAAATATTTCTTAAATGTTCTGTAAAATCTTTATTTGCAATAATATCATCTTCTAATATTAAAAATGGTTTATCTCCATTAGAACATTTTTCCCATAATTGATAATGAGATAAAGCACAACCTAATGCACCTTTTGTATAACCAATAGTTTTTTTATCATAAATATTAATAGGAAGTTCATTTATATTTAATTGATTACCATCAACTGCTTCATAAAAATTATATTTATGTATATATTTTGAATTATTTTTCTCAAATTTATCTCTTCTATCAGTACTTCTTTTAAGATTAATCACATATACATCTAATAACTGATAAATTGTTTGTTTTTTCTGAATTTGGACTATTTCTGAACTCATTATTTTAAATAATAAGCGTGTCTTTATAATATTTTTTATTATTCACATGTAGACTGATTAAATTTTTTTTATTTTTATTAAATTAAAATTAAATAATTTTTCTAATAATGAAACATATTTAAAATTTTCAGTTATATTAATAATATTTATAATAATATTAAATTTATTAATATTATCAATTAATAAATTTAAATCATCACAATTAATATTATTAGTAAGATTAAGATGATCATTTTCAATATAGTAATTTAATAAATTATTAATATTAGACATTAATAATTATAATAATATGTTTTTTTATAATTTCATATAAAAACCTGATAAATTAGGTAAATAAGATTTAATTGGATATCTATATTGAAAACTTTTATTATAGACATTATTCCAAAAAAGATGATTTTTCCCAGAGATACACCAAACTTCTTTATTATAAAATACATCCATTTCCATTATACAATTTTGTAAAATTTGCTTACCTAATCCATTATTTTGATATAAAGGACTAACATATAAATACTTTATTTGTCCATTAACAATATTATAATTAATAAATGAAATTTCTTTATCTAAGTGATAATATTTAATAAGAACATCATTATTATTAAATGTTCTCATTTGTTTAAAATTAGATAATTTAAATGTATTTATTAATACACCAATCCGAATGTTATAAATATTCATAATATATAAAAAAATTGATAAAAAAATATATAACTAGATATTCTCTATATTTTTAATGAGCTCAATTAACGAATTCAAGTTTTATAGTTTAACAAACCCTAATCATAAAAGTTATGTTAATTTTATGTTTACTGATAGAATGGATAATTGTTTTGAATGTTATTTAACTGACTTTAATAAAAAAGCAGTTATGCCATTTCATATGGCAACTCAAAAAAGTAACATGAAACATAAAAATATTAACACACTTGCACCACTCAATAAACCACTTGTAGGTATTGTCGAAGATATACTTGATGATACAATTATTATAAGTATGGCATTTATTGATAAAGACGCATTAGAATATAAATTATTTTTGGAAGAAACCTCAAAAAATAAAGTATTAGCTATTAATGTAAGAAAATATACAACTAAAAATAATCTTAATTATAATGATTATTGGGAACGAGTTATTTATCCAATTGATAAAATGAGAATGGAAACAAATGAATTTAATCTGTTTGATTATATTTTAAATAATATGGATACTATCACAAAAGAAGGTTATTTAGATAAATCTATCTTAGATACATTAACAAATATGAGTATTAAAACAACTATTCCTAATATTAAATTCAAATTAGTATCAACAAATGGAATAGATAATATTAAAAAAATGATAAATATTGCATTAGAAATGAGTAATACTAAAGATATATTAGATATAATGGTAGAAACACCACCTAATTATTATGTTACATCTACTAAAACTATGGATACAGCAAATCATACAAAATTTATAACCTCTTTAGAAAATTTATCTAAAAATCTAGAAAATAATATATATTTTACAATAATAAATTAATTATTTATTATTTCTATTTTCCTATCAATTTTTTTTAATCCCATTATTGATTCTAAATTATATTTTGATGATTTTAATGGTTTTGTTCTTTTTAATACCAAATCTTCATTTTTAATATCATTATTATCATGTTTAATAGGTATTTTTTCAATATATGATATTCTTGATATCATTGGTGGTTTTATATAATTATATTCAATATTATTAACATTTAAATTTTCTCTAAAATCTTCAATTGAAATCATTCCGCCAAAATCAATTAATATTTTCCATGATGGTGCTGGTTTTATTTCTTTAAAAGTATTGTATGTTTTTTTATACATCAAATATATTAATGATGTTCTCTTAGAAATGTTTTCATCATTAATATCTATATTATGGGCCATCATACATTCCCAAGAACAAAATTTACCAGTACAATTAAATATACCATTAAAATAACTTTCAGGCATTTCAATTTCTGGAGTGTTAAAATAATGAGTATCCCACCAGCATTTAGACATTCCCTCACATGCAATAATAGATGGTTTAATATTTCTTTCATATTTAACCAATCTATTAGTTAATTCTTCTATTTTTCTTCTTAACATCTTTACCTCTGCTTCATTATTATATTCATTATCTGATTTAATGAATATGTCATTTACTTGTTCATTTATAACTTCAGATAAATCTATTGGTAAATGAGCAATTATCGGTGTATCACAATTCATGTTATCTGTTTTATTTACAATTACAGGGACTTTCGGACGCCTACCCCGTTTACTTTTTTCCATAATTACATTAATTGTTAATTTACCTTTAAATTAACAATTAATCTCTTTAAATCATATTATTATTCATTTTATGAATTAGATTTGCATTAATGGCTTCTTCTTGCGACCCCTTTTTTTACTTTCACTGGCAGTTGTATCTGATAATAATCTATCGTTATTTGTAGTAGTTTCATCTTGTGTATCTTGTGTATCCTTATCAGATCTATTATGTAATCTATTTAATACATCTTTTACTGTTTGATTTTGGCTAATAATTGGTCTGGTATCATTGTTTTTAATTAATAGACTTGGTGGACCTCCCGGTGTAAATTCTGGTTCAAATGATTTTGAAAAATTAACTTGTGCTTTCGCATTGGTAAAATTAGGTTCATTCTGTTGTTTTGGCATTGGAGCTTGAGGTGCTTGAGGTGCTTGGGGTGGAGACGTTTGTCTTAATGGCATCTGTGTTGCATTTTGTCTCATTTTTTCTTTCATCAATCTATCTTGTTCTTTTAATTCTTCTCTTTGACGTTTAATATTTAATTCTTGTTCTGACATAAACTTACTTTCTTGTGGTTTACCCATACTTGCTATTTTTTGAGCTATACCAGATTGAAGACCTCCTAATGGATTACCTCCTGTTCCTGCTGTTCCCATTGGTAAATTGCTCATGTGTTTCTTAGAGAAATGGAATGCAGATGCGGAGAAACCAATAAGAATTAATAATTTAACTTCAGGAGGCATTGATTTACCAGAACCCTTATATTTTTCATATAATTCTTCTAATACATCATCATAACTATCTACTTCAACACTCATATGTTCAGACCAACCAGAAAGTTGTACACCAAAAGGATCATATTTATCATTAAAAAATTCAACTAAATTTGTAATATTAATAATTGTATTTTTATATAATTTAAGACCATTTCTTCTATCAGCAAAACTCTTTAATAAATCGTATTCATATTCCATTTCTTCAATAGAACTGTTAAAATCATATTCTTTACTTAATTTATAGCCCTTAGTTTTCAAATCACATAATTTTCTTAACATTTCTATTTTCTTCATTCTTAATTGTTGACCAGTTAATACTGGTTTTGCGTCTTCTATATCAGACTTGTTGTATTTATCACTTATTTTAACATCTTCATAACGTGCTTTAGATGATTCAGAAGTTCTTGATGATCTTGAATGTCTAGATGCTCTAGAAATATGAGAGTCATGCACTTCAGAACTATCATTACTATATCTTCTAGCTGAATCTTTCATATTCTTAATAGAGTTTCTAACACTAGATGTATCTGATTTATTTTTATTATCGTCAAAATGTAATGAAGATGTTGATTTTTCAGTATCCAATTTTGATTTTGAAGGATTAGCCAACATGTTTAAATATAAATCAGTTTCACTAGTTTCTTTTTTTAAAGGTGGAATTGGTATATCATTTCCATAATTATCGTATATTTTTAAATCAATATCAGAGCTTGTAGATGATGACATAATATATTATATTTATAATCTTTTCTTTAATATTAAACGATTTTTTAATTTAAAATATATATTATTATATAATGATCCAATATTCAAGCATAAATGATGCATGGGGTAATAAAGATATTAATAAAAAAAGTTTAAATAATATAGAAAAATTTATAAACAGACCTCCTTTGAATAATAATATACCAGCACAAGTTGCATCTGCAATTGAACATCCTATTATTCTAGATACTAAAAATAATCTAAATAAAGAACAATTTGTAAGTGAAGTATCACAATGTTCTTTTACAGAACATTTAAAAACATGTGACAACTGCAAAAAAATTATTGCAGAATATTTTATTAATCAAAATAGTAATGTTAGAGAAATTAAATTATGGGGTTTACAATTAAGTCTTCCAACAGAAACTCTTAAAGTTATTTTTATTATTTTAATAATTTTAATATTTATATTATTATTATCAATGGTAAATATATCTTTTAAAAATAATAATATTGGAATGAAATATTATATGGTTCCTAGTAATTTTCCTAATTTTTCTGGTATGCCTGGTCAATATTTTAGTAATTAACCAAATTTACAACTTATCCTTTCATTAATGGATCTATAATCCGCAAGTGAAGGGATATTCACTTTATGAATGGAACCATGATTAATTAGACCAAAAAGTTAAAAAATATTTAATTAAATACTAATTAAATATTTTTTATCATTAAAACTTAAATAAAAAAGTTAAGATTTGTTCCAAGAAATAACTATTATGTTTTCATTTGTAAAATAGACTGTAAAACCATCATTTTTTAATTTATGTTTTAAATAATGTTTACATCCATCTAAATTATATAATGGAATATTAAATATAAATTCAGGTAATTGATACCAACATTCATATAAATTCATAGAACTTGATTGTACTATTTTTGTTTCTACCTTTTTATATATTTTTTTATATATCTTCTCTTTTATTTTTTCTCTTTCCTTTTGTTCATTTATTAAATCTTCCGCCTTAACCATAAATTATATATTAATATATAATTTATTTTAATTATTATATATCGAAATCATTAAAATTCATTTTATTATTTTTTAATATTTGTGTTGTATTATTATAATCATCCAATCTATCTTTCATATTTTTTTTATTTATATTAGTTTCATCGGATGGGATTAATTCAAACGCATATCTATATTGAGTATCATTTATATAAATTTTATCAAAATCTTTTAATTCTGCTAAATTTGAGTTTTTAAATGTAAATGGCTGAATATCTGTATTTCTTTTTACTATCATATTATTATATGTTCCATTTGTTTTCCTTTTACTAAAAGTATTATTAAAATCATCCATACTAGAAAAATCTTCTTTATTAATATTCACATTAACTCTTTCTTTTTCTTTATCTTTAAAAATATTTTGTAAACTTCTCTTATCTTCAACAAATTCACCATGTCTTTTCCCTAACATATCAAAATCTTGTTGATATTTAAAAGACGCTTCTTCTTTAGTTTTTGGAAAATATTCTCTTATAATTTCTTCTTCTTGTTTAAAATTATTTTTTAATGATGAATGATTTTGGTTACTTTTTAATAACCATCTATCATATTTTGCTCTAGTTATAGGATTTGATAGAATATGATTAGCTAATGTAATATTATAGTAAATTTTTTCTTCAATATCAGTTATCTTATCTGGATGAAATTTTTTAATTAGTCTTCTAAAAGTTTTTTTAATTTCTTCAATGGAACAATTAATTGGTAAATTTAATAATTCATATAAATTAAATTCTAAAGAATTAAATTGACTTATATCATTATCTTTATCAGAATTCATTATAATATATCATATAATAATTTTTAATTATAAAAACGAATTAATCCATGTTTAATGAAATTATATTCTCATGACTAATAATAATGGCAAAAATAATTGACAAAATTTTAAAGGAAAAAATACATGCATCTTTAGTATTAGGTTCATATTTAGACACTCTTGGATTTAATAATGGTTTATGGGAATTCAATTTTAGACAAAATTTAAAAATAAAAGATATTCCTAATGCTATTATTGTTAATAATGAAATATTATCTGATTTTTTTTCTAAAGATGGTTTTAATATTGATATATCTGATTGGGATGCTAGTGATGATACTATTATGATGATTGCTACTGCTAAAGCATGTAAAAAAGGCGGGTCACAAAAAGACTTTATGAATGAATATTTAAAAATATATCCTTTATTACAAGATAAAAAACGAATTTCTGGAATAGCAACATTAAATTCATTAAAAATTTTAAGTAAAACAAAAGACCCAGCTACTATAATTTATTCATCTACTATGGGAGGAAATGGGGCTGCAATGAGAACTCATTATATTGGTATTCATTTTACTGATATTAAAAAAATAATAGAAGTATCAATAATAGCCAGTAGACTAACTCATAATTATCCATTAGGTTTCTTAGGAGGTATGACTGTTGCATTATTTACTCATTGGGCTATTAATAATGTAAATCCATGGGAATGGTGTGATAAGTTAATAGAATTAGATGATGATGGCACTATTGACGAAATTGTAAAAAAAATAGGTCCAGAAATTTATGATAGTTATTTATATGATAAAAATGATTTTTGGTTATCTATTAATAAATATAATGAATACAGAGCACATAGATTTCATTTGAGAACAAATGAATTCAGATATAATATTGAAAGAATATACGATTTATATAAAATTTTATATAGTAATAATCTAAGTGACCTCAGCAAATTTGGAGGAAATGGGGTATCATCTGTTTTAATTGCATATGACAGTTTATTATTATCAATATTATCAAAAGATGATGAAGAAATAGATTTAAGTAAACCAGAAAAATTAAAGTATAGTTGGCAAAATTTAGTATTTTTATCAACTTTACATTTTGGGGATAATGATACAACTGGATCAATTGCAGGAATGTTATTTGGTGCATTAAGAGGTTTCGATGGAGTTAGTAAAAATGTTATTAATATGTTAGAATTTAAAGATGAAATTAACAGTTGTGTTATGTGAAACTTTACCCAATTGTTCATAGTTATAATTTATTATAAATATTTTCAAATAATATATCTTTTAATTCATTACTTGATAAATTTTTCGTATCAGTATCTTTAGGTAATTCTAATTCAATTTGTTTATTATCACCATTTAATATTGTTGGAACATATTTTACATCTAATTCTTTCATTATATTATCATCCTTACCAACCCAATAATATTTAACGGATACTCTATTTCCATATGTATCTTCGAATTCTTTAATTACTTTATAAGCATTACTATCAGTATTTGAGAATGGACAGTAATCTCCACCAAAATATTGTATTACCTTTGGTGTGTCATCCATTTTTTCAGTCTTAACTGTTTTTGTTGTTTTAGTAAAATATTTATAAACAAAAAATAATATAAATAATGTTATTAAACCTATTAAAAAAATCATATCTTTTTTCATTATATTTATATAATAATAATTAGAAAATGTTTTTATATAAATAATAATATTATAATATAATTATATTATGGGAGTTGGAATTGGTTTATTAACACTAGCATCAGTTGGAAATGAAAACTGTTTTTTTAATACAAATCCTTCTATTACTTTTTTTAAAAAAGTTTTTAAACGTTATGTAAATATTTCAAATGAAAATTTACCACAATATTTTAGATCATCTCCTAATTTTGGTAGAAGATTATCTACTAAAATTGCTAAGAATTCTGATATGATAAAAGATATAACAATATTTTTTGAATTACCAGATATTCAACCTTCTAATCACAGTTCATTACCTGAAGGTATTAAACAATTTGCATGGCCTAATAAAATAGGTTTCGCATTAATTAGATATATTGATTTAGAAATTGGAGGTGTAATGATATCACGTCATTATGGTGATTGGTTAAATATTGTATATGAAACTAAATGGAATGACGATGAAGGGTGGAATAAAAATATTGGTAAAAATATTACTTTACTTACAGATTATTCTAATGGGAAAAATAGTTATAAATTATACATACCATTATCATATTTTTTTAATGATATTGGTTTTCCTTTAATTAGTATCAGCAAACAAGATATAGATATTCATGTAGAACTAAATGATTTTACTCAATGTTATAAACAAACACCCACCAATTATTTTGAAATAGATAGTTATGTTTGCTTATATAAAAAAAATGAACTAATTACTCAAAATGTAGATGGTTCTAAAAGTGGCGGTACGTTTGTTTATTTTGACATATATACTAGACGTGTATACTATAATAAATTATATAATGATTTTTTAATACCAAATAATTCTAATTCTAAATATAATATAGTAGGACAAACATCTGGATTTTACATACAACCGAAAGTGGGGACAATAATTGTAACAGATGAAAATTATTTCCCATCAATATACCCGGCATTAAAAGATGCTTATTTATTAGTTAATTATGTATATTTAGATTCTGAGGAAAGATGGTATTTTTTAAATAATGAATTACAATATATTGTTCCAATTGTATCTAATGTATTGGAAAAAGATATTAATGGTATTAGTTGTAATTATAATTTGAAACTAGTTAACCCACATAAAGTGTTATATTGGAGAGCTCAATTAAATAGTAATTTAAATACGAATGATGTATTTAATTATTCTTCATTACCATTAACTACAGATGAAGAGCCATTAATTCAAAGCAGTAAACTTTTAATAAATTCTATTGCTAGGAATGAAATATATAATAATGAATATTATGAAAGAGTTCAGCCTTATATTAATAAAACATATTCCACTAAATATATAAGCATGTTCTCTTTTGGTTTTAATCCATTGGATTATAATCCTTATGGAACTATGAATTTTAGCATGGTTGATAATTCAATAATTCAATTAAATCTTAATAAATTAGTTAATTATACAAACAGTATTAATATTAGAGCTTATGGAATATTTTATAATATTTTAGTTATTAAAAATGGAAATAGTTCTATGAAATTCTATCTATAATAGGTCTTCTATCCCTCTACTTGCGGATAATAGAACCAAAAGTTTTAATCAAAAAAAATAATATTTATGGGTATTAAAAGACCCATTAATGAAAGGATATTGATTATCTATAATAGTCTACCTATAATAGTTTACCTATATAATTATTAATTTTTAATATTTTATATTCTCTAGTGCAGACTTTTAATTTATACTCTTGATTGATATCAACTTGCGATGAATATATTAAAAAGTCTTTAATATCTTTCATATTAATAAAACCATTTGGTTGAGATATTAATGAATAAAAGTTAAATCCATACATATGATATCCATCTGGTAATGATAAGCCTTTATTATATGGTATTACTCTATTATGATAATCAGATGATAATTCAGGTAATAATTCTTTTCCATTTACTAATATATTCAATTTATCTATAATAGAAGAGTATTCATAAATTGTACTATCCTTATATATATTTTTAAAGTATAATGATAATATAGTTAATTTATTTGAAAATTTAAGAGCATCATTAAATGTCTCATTTATATAACCCAAATACTTTGTATCTAAATACATTGCAAATCTAGTATCATAATTTTTAAGAACTAGATGATTTTTAAATGTTTGATATCTATATGAATTTGCAGATATTTCTGCATCAACTTCATTAAATATGTATGCATCATTTGGATTATTTGATAAATATTCTATATACCAACTATCTCTTACTATAGAAGAAGTGTATTTTATATTATCTGTTCTTGTTTGTGTTATAAAAAATAATTCAATAGTTCTAGTTAATAAAGACATATGATTATATTCTTCTAATTTGTTTAATAAAAAGTTTTGATAATAATAGAAAGTTGTTATTAATAAGTCAGTTTTTTTAAATTTATCTAAAACGCTATTATCTACAGTAAGGAATGCATAATTGAAATCAATTGATGGTATAACATTTAATGTATAAGTAGGAGATGGAGATGTTTTATTAATAATTAAATTTTCTAATTTTTCTAATACAAATTTTATTTTAACATTACTACGATTCATACTACTAACTGGTAAATAATTTTCAATTAATGAAAAATGAAATGGTATTGGTAAATTATAAAATTGTGAATTATCTGGATTAGTTTTTAATTTAATTAAATTGTACAAACTTTCTCTTTTAAACATTGTATTAAAATAATATGAAATAATTTTATAAATATTTGGATTTATTTTTTCGATAATATTATCATCAATTTGTAATTCAATAGATTTAAATAATCTAACACCAATATTGTCAATCCATTCTATATCTAAGTAATTTGTAGTATTTGTAGTATTAGTTGAAACTATATCTGGAACTTTATTAAATCCAACCAATGGATATGTATTATTAACTAAATCATTTTCAGTATATCTAAAATTAACTAAAACTTTATTAGTTGTAATATTATCATTCTTATTATATGAATACATACTATTCATTGGTAATAATACTTTTATTTGTGTATTACTTACATACTCGACAAACTCACCTTTATAATAAGGATAATATATATTTTCTAATGTTACATTTAATGTTTGAGTTAAATCAGCTGAATAAAGAGTTAACAATGTGCCATTTAGAATATATGTATTACTACCAATAATTGCTGATGTAAGTTGTTTCATTATAGTCAATGCTTTTATATAAATATCATTATAATATACATAAATAAATGTACCAAATGTAAATGATGAAGTGCTTAAAAAGGTAAATGTATAAAAGTATTTAGCATCAAATTCATTCAAAGAACTATCAAGAGTTTGAATTATTGGAATAAAATATGGACTAAGATTTAAATATTTAATATCGGTTGTACTATTAGTATTTTGTGTAACTATATGATTGTTATCATTGACTGTTTGTCTCATTTTTAATCCAGTTGTAGGAATACCTGCATCTGTACTTATTATTAAACAATCATTATAATTTATACTAGGAAAAAAAGTAGAATTATATGTTAACTCATACTCCATACCAGTATTTGTATCTATTAACCTAAATACACTTCTAAATGAATTGACTGGATCAATTAAAGAACCATTAATAGTGCTATTGATTGTCCTTCCGTCATTTTCATAACTAACAACTAATAAATCATAAAATATAATTTGGTGTGGATTTGAGAACATATATGTCTGTTTTAATCTTAATCCATTAGGACCAAGATTTGGATTTAGTCTTTTCATAATTATATATGTTCCGGATATCATTGAATTTATTGGATGAGTTGTAATATTATTACTTTCTACTAACAAATATGTAGTACTTGATGAATTTATTAAATCTGTAATTTGATTAATAATCAAAGTTGTATTAGCATAACTAATTATTGTTAAATTATAATTTTTTGTAATTATTAATGTTGCATTATTTAATTCAGTTGTAGTTTTAATCATATTTAATATAAACATAATAAATCCACCTTCTATTTTAGATATAGTTGTAATTAACCCAGGAATATTAAAATTAAATGTATCAGTAATTGATATTAAATATGTATTAATTGTTTTATAGGAAATAGATGCAGTTTCAATTAAGTATGCTTGATTATTTAAATTTTGAGTAACTATATGATTAGTATCAGTTACTGTTTGTCTTAATTTCAATCCAGTTAATGGTATAGATGCATCAGTTGTAATATATAAATAATTTTCAAATATAATAGATGTAATATTATGTGTTGTTGTACCATTATTTTCAACTAATATATAGACACTATTAGCATTTACTAAATTAGATGGAATATTGGCTTTAATTACAGTAGATGATATATAACTAGTACCAGTTAATGTATACATTTTAATAATCGTTTGGGTGGCTTTATTAATGTCACTATCAATTTTATACATATTTAAATAAAATGTGATAATATTATTTTCTATTTTATATAATGTGGTAGTTGTTCCAACTATATTAAATGTCATTGTATCAGTTAATTCCATTTTATATGTGTTATTTACTTGATAAAAGTAATTATTAACAGGAGTAGTCACTGATACTTCATATGGTATTGATTCATTTATTCTATAATTATGATTTAATATGGTACTAGTTGATGCATTTCTATCAATTATATTGTAAGTTATTCTTACTTTATTATTTTGTAATATTTCAGCTTTGTTTATAGTAAAATTATCTACACTAAATACTGATGGTAATGTTGTATTTGTTTGATTATATTTAATTGGAACTATATCTTTATCAACAACTATATCAGAAACATATTCATTAGTTGTAGTAGTTAGAGTATATGAAAAGGTTTTAAAAACTTGATATATCTCATTAGTTGTAATAGTCATAGCTTTATTAATATAGTAACCAGTTAAATCATTGTCAATTTTATAAATAATATCATTAATATAAATATAAATAAATTGATTATTATAATTTGAAGAAAATGTTAAATAAGTTTTATTAGTTCCTGTATTTTGGGTTGCAGTTTTTATTAAAACTTTATCTAATACTTTTCCAACTGGTGTAGTTAAAATAAAATCAAAATATTTATTTTTAGTAACATTATATAAGGGAGAAGCTACAGTATATTTATCAACATAAGGTGCATTATTACTTGTACTACTTGTACTAGCACTTGCAAAAGGATAAAATGTGTTATTATAATTAATATAATTATAATATTTAACTCCAGTTGAAATTATATCAATATGAGTATTTAATTCTACATCAACTGACGCTTCATTAATTAATATATTAGCAATAGGAGGATTATAAGCTATTTTATAACTACCATTACCTAAATTACTAATAAATAATATTGGTAAATCATCTATTGTAATTTCATAAACATCATTTAATGTGGTAGAAGTATTTATTAACATAACTAGACCATAATCTTGTTTTTCTACTATATTATATTGCTCTGATGATAAAATACTAATATCTGTTGGTTGAACCATTTCACTTGTATAAAAATCTAAACTATTTGTATTTATATTAACATTTTCTATAGTTGGATCAACAAGATGATTATAATTGTCTTTGATATCAATTGTATATGTATTATTAGCTTTAATTAAGTCAGTTTCTGTATATTCATTATTTTTAATTAAAACTGAATAATTAAATATATTATTAGTTATCATTTTATTTATATCATTATCATTTACTACTAATGAATATAAATCATTTATTAAATTTGCTTTAACGTACATAATATCATTATCACTGTTTGTTATTTCATCATAATGATTTAATCCATTAATACCAAAATATCTTTCTTTGAATGTATTTGTATAATATTTACCAAAATATTGATATGAGGATGAAAAATTTACAGTTCTATTAAATTTAGTAAGAGTTCCAAGTTTATTATTATTAGTATTTTGTAATTCAAAATATAGTTTACTTATATAATATTTAACACTATCCATATAATTATAATAAAGTGGTAATGTTGATTTAATATTATTAATTTTAGTTGAATAAGATAATAATGTTTGAATTATATTATCAATACTAGTACCTTCTATATTATATTGATTAGAATTATTTAATATATATCCAATATTAGTATCTATTTTTGATGCATTTCTAGCAACAGTTGTATTTGTAAGATTAAAAGTAATTGTATATTCTTTTGGTAAATAATTCTTTCTTACATACTGTAGTGGATTTTCATTTACTAATTCAAAATTTTCAGGATATAAAGTAAATTCATTTTCAATACATAATATATTATTAGTTATAGTCCATTTATAAGTATTAGTGCTAATATAATTTGCAAGAATTTTTGTGATAATATTAATAATGTCATCCCAGAAAAATCTTTGTGAAAAATAATTAATTAATTTTGGAAATAAATATGTTTCTACCAATAATAATTCATTAAATATATTTTTAGCATTTGTATTAATTATATAATTAGTACCATTTTTTTTATACATACTTTTTAAAAATGTTTTAATTTTACCATTATCTGCTATTTCGTCATTTGTAAAATAAGTTGTTGCTGATGTTTCTGTAGAAAATGTAGTCCCATTATAAACAATTGCATAATTGTTTAAATATGTTATTAAATTTGTATTATATCTAGTACTTATTAACGTCCAATCTTTCCATGGTTTTAATTCTCCAACTATTGATTTTACAGATATACCTTCATCATTTATAAATAATTCTAATGATGGTTCAGTTGTAGATATTTCTGGTTCAATAACACAATAATATGGTAAAGTTAATATATAATCAGTTGTTATATTGTATAACTTTGATGTGCTTGTTGTATCTAATATAGAATATGTTGTATTTAATATGTATTGACTAGTTGTATTAATAGTTGAATATGTAATTAAATTATTTTTACCAATATATGTTATATTATCAATATCTCCGAAATTTACATTATTATTATTAGTATCTTTAAATACAAGAATATCATTAACATCTACTTTACTTAAATATAATCTATTAATTTGTTTTGATTTATAATTATTATTTAAATCTATTATTGTATCTAATGTAGATGTTGTAATTTCTGAATATTCACTTTTAGTAGTTCTACCGATTGGTTTAATTTCACTTACAGATGATTGTCCATAATAATAAAAATTATTAATTTTTTCTTGATAATCATCAATATATAAATCAAATGTTTTATCAGCGAAATTTATATTATTCAAATAAGCATTACTACCATTTACATATAAAGGAAGTGTTTCATACGTACTTAAACTATCATAATCATTTGTTTTACATCTATATTTCCATTTATTATTACTAAATGTAGGTGCGACTGATGTTATTGATATTTCAACTAAATATATATAATCCATTTTTTTTCTATCATAACAATTTATTGGTCTATAAATATAATATTCTGGTTGTAATAATATAATTTTATTATAATTAGTTATATTGCATGGAATTACATTGTGTAAATAGAAAAATGATGTTTTTATATTTTGAAAAGTATTTGTATTAGTAATTGTTATTATATAATCTATTACACTAATATCAATATAATGTTGAAATAATGAACCATCTTCTGTTACTTCTAATAATAGATTTTTATCTGATTTTATTATTGATAAATCATACTGTGAATAAACATAACTTGATGTATTAAGTGTCATTGGTATATAATTTTCATAAAAATATTGGGGATTTAATACATAATTATTATTACTATAAAAATTAATTAAATTATATAACTCAGAACATCCAAGAGTTTTATTTGATGTATTTATTGATGCATTAAAATTAAATGTAGTGAAATTAATATTACCTTTAAACAGAGTGGTTAAAGAACTATTATTCATCATAATTGGATATTCAATTTTAGCAGAATTTCTTAAAATTTGTTTATTAGAAATAAAATTAATATTATTTACATTACCTGCTGAAAACATAACATTATATGTTTGACTGTCTACAAAAATATTATCCGATGCTTTAACGTTAATATATATATTTTTATCGATAATATCAATTATGTTATACCATATATTATTAATAATAATTGATTGATAATAAACAAAATTAATATCGTCTGTTTTAAAGAATGGATTACTATCTGCTGTAAAATATACATAAGTTGTATCTAATGTTTTTGCATTTAATATTGTATTAATGGATATATCTGAATTATTATAAATATTTAATAAACTATTATTGAAATCATTTTTAATATCCATTGTATCTAAATTAATTGTTCTTATTATATATTCTCCATCATCTACTATAAAAGTTGGGTCTATTATACCATTTTCAATCTTAACAAGACTTAAAGTATTATTATAATAAATTTCCATCCAACCATTATAAGTAATATTTAATTGATTGTTACTAATAATTGCATTTATATTTTCAAATGGTTGATATGGAACATATACTCTAACTTTATCTACTGCAGGTAATATAGCTGGTTGTTCTTTTAATACTATATTATTTCCATCCACCAAATCTATTATCAATGTTTGGCCTTCATATACAATTGTATATAAATCTGTAAGATTAACTAAAGTATCATCATAATACCATTCTCCATTTATATAATAAATATCAATATAACAGCCATCTTTTTGTTTAAATATATAACCATTTGTGACTTGGGATGAATATTTATATAGTACATTATTTTTAATATAATATTCTCCTACTTTAGGTGTATAATCTTCGAATTTATAAAATATATATGAATTATTACTAGTATTCTTTAGAAAATTATTAGTATTTAAATAATTAGTAAATACACCATAGCTATAATAACCCTGATTAATAGTTATGTAAGATGATGTGTATAATATATTACCAATATAACAATTATAATAATTAGACCATCTTGTTATTTGTATAACATTGTAACCAATTCTAATTATTTCATTTCTTTCCATATTATTTCTTAAAACATATACATAAGCAACATCATTTACAATATTATATGTAATATCATATTTAATAAAAATAGGTTTATAATCATAAATATAAACATCTGCTTTCTCAATATCTAAACTATATTGCATTTGAATACCAGTTGTGGTATTATATAATTTAACATTAAAATATTTTTTATTATCTTCAGTAATAAATATAAAATAATCAAATTTTTGTAAAGTTAAATCATTAACATAAAACCCATTAATTGTATCAATGTATTTAATATATGACCACGTTTTTAATAATGATTTATTAAATTTAGCACTATCTGATACTATTTTTTTTGAATTTGTTGTATTTAATACTTCATTAAAATTATAATAACTATCAGAATTAATATCAATATTACATGTAATACTAGAATTTAATTTTACATAAGAAAAAGTTGGTGAATTTGTAGTATAATAATTAGCATCTACATTTAGAAATATATATGTTTCTCCAACAGGTAAATTTTTTAAATACCATTGAGTAGTATTATCATAATGTAATGGTTCAGTTAATGCAAAAGTATTTCCTAAATTAGCAATTCTTCTTGGTATGCATATATTAGTTGGTGTATTTTTTTTTAAATATAACCATAATATAATTTTTTCATTAGAAGCTGTAAATATTTCTATCATATTGTAATAATCATAACCAATTATTTTATTTGGTAATAAATATATTGCAAATATTTTATCTGCACCATTATTTGTTTTTTCAATTGTTATATATGGACTAGTTGTAGTTAATGATGTAGATATATATTCAGTAGGAGTAGTATTTATAATATTAGTAATTCTAATATTAGCATTTGCAGATGTATAATCACTATACAATATATAAGTTAAACTATCACCAGTATAAGAAACCATACCATTAACACTAGTATTAGTAAATTGATAGTTAATTGTTTGAGAAACAGTTGATAACATAATTGGTCTATATGCATTTAATGTACCGCCATTTGTTAATTGATAATAAACTGTTGTATATATATAATCCCTCTGTGGTTCTAAATAAATAGTCCTTTTATCTGTTGATAAACTTTTAAATAATTTGGTATATAATAAATTATTACCTGGATTACTTTTAATTGATATAACATAGGGATAATTTGTATCAATACTTAAATCAGTAGTAGATGTAATAATATTCGCAATTGAATTAAAAGTTTTAGATGTATATGTTATTTGAAAATTAAATCTATCCGGATGTTTATAAATAGTTGGTTTAATTCCTGAATTTGAATTATTATAATAAACTACATAATTACCATTTTCAAATGTAGTAACATCAATATCTTTGAATTGGAATTCATATTCATTCGAATTATTTTTAAATAATAACCAACTATTAGGATTAGTTATATCACTTACACTTTGAAATGGATTATAATACGAAATTGTTTCATAATTAATAGTTAATGGAGGTATTTTATCAGTATCTTTTATAGGTATTGTCATACGTATGTTTTGAATATATTTTTCTAAATAATATAAATAAATATTACTTGAAGGAAACATTCTATAGACACTTTTACCATATGTTTGTAATAATATATCATAATCTGAATCTATAAGAACAACTTTTGTTATATCAGATACTGATAATTCTTGATTATTATATTCAGTATATATATTTATTGATTTTATATTATAGATAGTAGATGAATATGATAATGATAATGATAATTGAGTATTATTATTGACTGCATTAAAAATGCCATTATCTGATAATATTGTTATATTATAATTAATAGTAGTACCAACATTAAATATTATATTTTTACAAATAAATAATGTAATTATACCATTATTATTAATTAAATATCCAGTTTGAGAATTAATTGATACTAAATAATTAGTAGGTGTAACAGATGAATCAGTAAATGGATTAGATGTATCTAATGTAAATGTATATACATACATATTATTTAATGCAAAATTAACTAGATTATCAATATCTATTTTTTCAAGTACATTTAATTCTATTTTAAGACAGTTATAATTAATACCATAAAAATTTTCAGAAAAATTTTTTTTATATTTATAGTTAATTGTTTTAACTATTGTTTTATTATCTGTGATTATATATTCTGGTAAATTAAAATCATTATTAATTTTATTATTTACAATTGCAACTGCTCCTGCTAAATTATAATAACAATTCATATTATCATATTTTGTTTTATCATATACTGGTTTATATTTATAAGGGTCTACCTTTTCAGTAGAATATAATATAGGATTAGTAAGACCAGTACTTTGTACTTTTTTACCATCAATTGTTGCATTTGTAATATAAGAATTGCGTCCTAATTGAGTAAATTCTGATGTAGTTATTGTATTTGATGTAATTATATATTCGTTTGAATCAGATGTTAGATTAAAATATTTTGCTTTCATTTGATACTCATTATTAAATTCTTGAGGGAAGTTTTTATTATTAACAATATCTAAAGCTGATAAATTGCTATTAATATTATTTAACATATTTATACTATACGAGCTGTATTTATCCAAATATTTAATAATTATTGGATTAATTTTAACATATGGTTTATAACAATGCCATGGTGAATTTATTATTTTCATTGTAGAATTATTATATTTATAGCCTAATGCACTAATAATTGTATTATCAACTGTAAAAGAATTATTATCTCTATTTGTAAAATTATATAAACCAATTGCTAATAATGTATATGAATCAAAATCAACCAAAGTTGTATCTGTTAATCCAATTTTAATAGTTGATATATTTGAAGTAAGTGTATAGTTATTTAATAATTTTGCACATGTTGATATATTTTGTAAAGTTTTACCCAATTTATAACCAGAATCTACATAATCTAAAATTTCTGTATAAGAATTAATATATTCATTTTGTGAAGTTTCAATAACATTAACTACTAATTTATAAATATCTTCATAAATTCCATTATATTCTGTTTCAACAATTGTGTTTATAGTGCTCATATATTTTTGATCGCTTAATAATAAATTATCAAAATGCATTGAATATAAATTAAGTCCATTTCTAATTAATTGATTACAATCTAAATAATCTATTTTAATTATTGATGTGTTATTAATATATATATTAAAATATTCGTTATCTCCTGGAAATGACCTAGTTCCTCCTGCTGAACTAGCTAACATTTTTGGAAAGTTTGTCATAATATAAATATAATCACCAATTGTTTTCATTGCAATAATTGTTGGTTTTTGACATATATAATCATTTGTTTCACATGTTGATGTATTTAATGAAGTATAATTATATAAATTGGGTAAATAAGAATTATCATAAATAACTGCATCAAGACCATTATCATTAATTGTCTTTGTAAATGATGAAATATTTCCATTAAAATAACAATATAAATAAATTGTATTTGCATCTGTTTTTTTTATAACTGATTGAATATAAGTATCATAATATCCATTACCTGGATCAATTAGTTTTAATCTAATAGTATTACCAGTTGTAAATAATGGTTCTTCAGTAACATCATCCAATGCAGATTTTTTAATTTCAATAAATGGGAAAGTGGTTAAAATATCTTTAAAACAATCACTATTAGAAATATTTACTGTTGTTGTTGGTAAAATATAATATGTTAATTCAATTTTATCATAATTAGTATAATTAATTGGTAATGTTCCAGTTAATAAAGTTCCATTATAATAAGATTGATAAACTGTTACTTCGCCATTAAGTGTATATTTTATAATAACCGATGTTGTAGGAATTGATACATAAATTGTATTATATGTACTAAATAAATTTGTTCCATTTGATTTATCATATAATGTTAACAGATTGTAATTTAATTTTCCAGATTCATTAATATAAATAGTTGGAACTGACATTTTAATTGTTTCATGTAAATATATATAAAAACCATTTACTATTAAATCATTCTTGGTGTAAATAGAATTATCAAATGTTAAATATACATAATTATCATCAATTGAATAACTTACAACATTAATATATGACCTTGGAGTTATATAAATTACTAATTGAAATTCTACTAGATTTCTATTATAATATATATAATTAGTAGTTTCTTTATTAATTGCAATAGTTGTATCATTCTTAAAAAAATATGAACCTGAAAATAAATAATACACATTGTCATATTTCAATTCATTAAAATTATTACTAGTATTAATATCAGTTTTAGCTGTTGTCATATAATCTTTAATATTATTCCTTTCTAATTGTAATGGTATTAATTTTAATGGAACATAACCAATAAAATTTTCCATGTAAAATAACTCTAATAAGTAGTGTTTAATAATATTTTTATCAATATAATACAACAAATCAATATTATAATAAAATAATAATCCCTTAAAATCAGTAATATTTTCTAATTTTGATATATTATAATATCTTTGATACATGTAACTAAAGATTTTATTGTAAAAAAACTTAATAAAGGTAAACTCAGAAAAATATTTATATTTTAGAGTATCATATAATTTATTAACAATAACACAATATACATTAAAAATATCTTGTGGCTGATTTTCAATATTGTCTATATATCTAAAAGTATTTGTATATATATTATTGAATTCGTCATTCCATTCATTATTATTAAATCCAATTGTTGAATTTCTTTTTTTAAATCTATCTGACACTGTTTTCAATTGTATCCAAAATGTTTTAATACTATCAACAGATGATGTAAATGTTAATAATTCATTATTAATAACACTTTCTTTTGAAAAATAATTTTTTTTAAATTGATAAAATAATAATACTTCTAATTGTTTATTATAATCTAACTTACCTAAATTTATTAATAAATTATTAGTCCATTCTGCATTATTATTTGTATCTGGAAATGTTATATTAATATTTGGTTCATTTAATGTATTATTATTTGTATTAATTATTAATTTTAATTTTTCTAATGATGTTGTTGTTGTTGTGTCATTAATTGTAAATATATTATCAGTTCCAGATACAGTATAAGTTACAGATAAATTATTTGCAGTTGTAATTATCATATCAGTTGTTAATGTAAATGGTAAATTTAATGATGTAATATCTACTTTATATATTGGATAATAATATGTAATTTTATTTTGTCCTAAAGGAGGTGTTATATTTAATATATTAGTTTCTGTTAATGTAAATTCATAAAGTGAATCTGTTATAATAGTCGCTATTTTTTTATAAAATGTAAAGGTCTTTTCAAATGATGGATTTAAATCAGTTATAATATATTCATAAACTAATGATGTTTCTGTTATAGTATTTTTTTTTATAGTATCAATTGAGCCAACTGTATTAACATTTGATGTATTAATATAATTCTCAACTAAATATACATCAGATGTTGTATCTACTTTATTATTATATAATACTTGAAACTCATCAGCCATAAAATTATAATAACTACTATCAATAGTACTATCAAATTTTTGTATATTTTGATATTCATTAATTATGTTATCTTCAATAATAGTTGTTATATAATTATCATATGAATTTTGTGTTAATAAATTTTTTTTATAATGATCCTTACCGTTTAATAATTTGTTCAATGTTAATTTTTCATAACTAGAACTTAAATTTAATACAGTTGGAATAATATCATGAACATAAAAATTATTCATATTAAATGAATAAAATATAATATCAGTATTATCACTTATATTAATAGTAGCTAAATCAATAAAATATTTTTTAATTTCACTAAATTTAAATTTAAATTCATTATAAGACAAATTTGGTAATTCTAAAAACATATCTGGAATTAAATAATATTTATTTTCATAAATTATTAAATATGTTTGATTGTTATCAAATATCATTTCATTAACATTTGCATCATTTGTAGTAGTTGTAGTAGTTGATGTTAATGTTTCTATCATTTGAAAATATGGAATTTTTACAGTTAACCATACATTACCTAATAAATGAATATCCTTTGGTATTTTTACAAATGATGTTTCATTCCATTTCATTCCTAAATTATTTAATACTATTTCATCCTTAATAAAAATTTCTGGAACAATATAAGTTTTTTTAAAATATGTTATTATATTTGATGAATCTAAATTTAAATATATATGGGTATCCCTAATACTAAAAACCTGCAGATCTGCAGCTATTAAATATTCCGGCCTATTTTGCATGGAAAGTTCAGAAATATTTTTCATTATTAGTAAAAAATAGATTTTTTCTTTATATTTTATGTATATAAAATTAATCTCTCAATTTATTTATAATGAAGAATAAATTAAAAGTGATTATTTTAGAAAACTGTCCTTATTCAATTGCTTCAAATGAGTTGTTAACTAATTATAATATACAATTTGAAAAAATTGTAGTTAATCAAAATAATAAAGAAAAATATAAAACTAATATTATTTCTACATTTCCACAAATTTATATATTTAATAAAGATAAAGAAATATTGTTAGGTGGTTATAGCGATATAGAAGAAATTATAAACATAATTAATAGTTCAAAAAATTTAGATAAAATAAAAGAAAAACTTAATAAAAAATATCCAAATTTTAGTAATAATAAAATTATTCTTAGAATAATTCAAGTATTTAATATAAATTGATTGTTTTTATAAATACCAACAATTTTCGATTTATTATCATATACTTTGCCATTTTCTTTATTTTCATAATAATAATTAGAACCATCTAATATAATTTTATCAAATATAATTTCTTCAATTGAATTAGTATCTTCTTCTAAAGATACTGTTTTTTCATCTATTTCATCATCTGCATTCCCATTTTCTTCTTCATTTTTAATATCATCTGATAAATTATTTAATGTTTTTAAATATTTATCTTTTAATTCTTTAATATCTAATTTTTCACCTTTAGCAATATTTTCTAATAATTTATTCATATTTTTTGCATATTCTTTATTTAATTTACTACATAGATTATCAATTAATTGAATAAATGTATGTGTTTCATTTTTAATTTTTTTAGTACATTTAAGCTTTTTCATTAATATTATAAATTAATAATGAAAAAGATTAATAATCAATTTTTATGGGTATATTTTAATCGTTGTTCACTTGTTATAAAAAAAACCAAAGGTTATTTTTACATATGTTTATAGTTTTATAAAACCAATTTGAAATAAATTTCAATAAATCTATATCATCCTCTTTATCATCTTTATCGTCCTTGGATTTCTCACTTTTATTTTGAGCTAATTTCTTTTTATTATTTTTAAATTTAACTACTGTATTTGTTATAATTTTTTTATTAACCCAATAGTGTAATAATAAAGGTTGTTGGGTGTTATTATCAAATCTCATTATAATTTAAGTCAATTACTTTATAATTATATTTAATATCAATTTTTATTTTGGTTTTATAATTCCAGAATAACCTTTGATTGCATAAGATTTAATTTTTATAGAATGTTACATTCAAAATTAGGTGGCGATGTATATGGTATATCAAGATGATTATAAATTTTTTTTATCCATTCATAACTATCAAATGTATAATGAAATTCATTATTAGTAGAATTTAAAGAACATTTATCATCAAACCAAATATGAATAATTTCTTTTGTTAATAAATTATTTGTATTATATAATAATTCATCTGTTTTTTTATGACACATAATAAATGCAGTTGTATGTTTGAAATATTCATTTTTTAAGATTATATTATTGAATTCAATTACATTAAATAATCCATCTTCTGGACATACAATTATTTTAAAGTCACCTATATTATTTTCTTCATCTTCTCTATCTAAAAAAAATCCATATTCTATAAAAGGATTATCTATACCTAATAAATAATAATAATGTAATTTGTTCTTATTTGGTAATCTATTTAATACTTGATTTATATTATCATGATAACCCATTATAACAAATTTTGGTTGATTTGTTATTTCCATTAAATATAAATTTATTATTATTTTAAATTATATTCTCATTTGCAAACTAATGAAATATTATCCTTTCATTTGCGGATTATTTATTATCCGCAAGTGGAGGGATAGTTCTATTATTCACAAGTGGAGGGATAATAAATAACAATTCTAAATAAAAATTGATTTAACAAACGTTTTAAAAGAAATAATAGAAATATTATAATAATGTTTCTAGTAGATAAATATAAGAATGATATATTACCATCATATAATATTGTTGATAAATTATTAGAATCTTTAAACACACATAGGCAAATTTATATGAATATAGATAATGTAATTAAACAGAATAATAATGAATTTAAATATATAATAAACAATTTGGAAAATGGAAATTGGAAATATGCAAACATGCCACATTTATTATTCTATGGTCCAGATGGATGTGGGAAAGAATTTATTATTAATAATTTATTGCAAAAAATTTTTACAAAAAAAAGCGTTGAGGTTCAGGAAACAGAATATACTATTAATGGTTATAGTAATACAAAAACTAAAATTATGATTAAACAATCAAAGCATCATATTATAATTGAACCAAATAATAATGGTTTTGACAAATATTTAATTCAGGAAATAATTGAAGAATATGCAAAAACTGAAATATTACATGTATTAAAATATAAGCATCTTTATAAAATTGTTATAATTAATACAATAGATAATTTAAGTTATTATGCTCAAGCATCTTTAAGAAGAACTATGGAAAAATATGCAGATAGCTGTAAATTTATTTTTGTATCTAATCAATTATCTAAAATTCATGAACCTCTTAAAAGTAGGTGTTTGATGATAAGAGTTCCATTACCATCCGATGAAGTATTAACAAATATTGCAATGAATGTTGCATTAAATGAAAATATTAAATTAAAATCTTCTGATATAGTTGATATAGTTAAAAAATCAAATAATAATATTAATAAATTATATGGTTATTTGGAACTTAAAAAATTTAATGTTCCTTTTACAACATCTTGGAATAGAATTATAATAGTTATAGTTGATGAAATATTAAATAAAAAAAATTATAATATAAAAAATTTTCCTGATTTGATTAAACAAATAAGAGATTTATTGTATCAATTATTTATTACCAATATTGATTTTCATATTATTATTAAAGAAATTATGAATGAAATTAAATTAAAAATAAATGACAATGAATTAAAATATAAAATAATTGAAGAAACATCTAAATTTGAAAATAGAATATCACAAGGAACAAGACATATTATTCATCTAGAAGCATATTTGATTAAAGTAATGCAAATAATAAATTCCTAATCATAATAAATATTTAAAATCCATATTAATATATATATTAAATGGCCGAAATCGAAACAAAAATAAATATGTTATATGATTTTATTTATTCCAAATCTTATAAAGATAATATAGAGGATTTTAACATTGATCTAGAAAATATATCTATAGATGATATTAAAATAAAATATGAAGGAGATAATTATGAAGATATTTTAGCAGAATTATTTTCTGGAAAATTTAAGATGATAAATTTCGATGAAAACACCAATAATCTTATACTTAAAAGATATAGTGATAATTTATCTGTATCATTATTTTTATCTCCTTATGATATTAATTCTAATTTAGATGAATTAAATAATATGAATAATAATGAGTGTTTATTTTCATATATTCTTAGTGGTTTAGTTTTATCTAAACAAACAAAACACATTGCATTACCCATAATTAATTTAGATGTTAAATTTTCTCAAATGAATGATATTATTAAACCTTATGAAGATGTTTATAAAAGAATAATTGATATGATAAATAAGGAACAAATATTAGATATTTTATCAGTTAGAGTTAAAGAGAATTTTTTTAAAAGCATTTTATTAAGTGAATTTATTCAATCATCTGAATGTAATTATAAAAAATTATTATTTCAATTAATTCATACATTAGCAGTATTACAAAAGGCACATCCTGGATTTAGACATAATATGCTTAATCCATCAAATATTTATGTTTATCTTAAAAAAGGAGAAAATGATAAATATGAGTTTAATAATAATACTTATTATATTTCAAACAATACTTTTGAAATTAAAGTAACAAATTTTATTGCATCTAATATTCCTGGTATGTATGGTTCAAATTTAGAAAGTCCTAATCAAAAATTATTAGATATTCCATTTTTTGATGATAATAATGCTTATTTCGATCTTCATTATTTTTTAAATAATTTTATGAAATTAGTTGATAATTTAGATGAAGAAACTATGGAATTTATGGATAAAGTTATACCTGAAAAATATAGAACAAATAAAAATATGTATTTAAGAGAAAATGATGAATTATTTGTACCTGAAGAATTATTAGATGATAAATATTTTAAAGAATTTACAAAAGAAAACCATAAAAATATTAAAGTAGAACGTACAATGTCAGCTGATAATTATTATAATGATAGAAAATCATCAATTAGAAAATCATCAATTAGTGGTAAAAGAAAAGTTAATAAAATGAAAGGTGGTGCTACATTTTATCATCCACCGATTAAAACACCAGCAAATGCACCATTTATTTCTAATGATGCTAAAAATGTTTATAAGAGAGATTTAGAACCCAAAAAAGAACCAAAAGAATCAAAAGAAGAAAAAACAGATCCATCTATTATTATGCGCCAAGAAGTCAGAAATAACCCAGCTTATGTTAAACCATTTAAGGTAAAAGAAAAGCCAACATGGGATCCTGAATATAAACCAATTCAAAAGCCTTCCTATGTTCCTCAGGCTAAGGTTTTCTATGAACCTAAATCTACACAAATATCAGAAAATAAATCTAATAAATCAGACTCAGATAGTTCCGATGAAGAAAATGATGAAACAATTAATACAACAGAAAAAACAGATAAAGATGAACCTATAGATGAATATTTAGAAAGAATGTATCCTAATAAAGATTATAAGAAAAATTATAAACAATTTGATGAAAATAAAAGAAATAAAGTATATAAAGTAGATAGCCCACAATCACCTTCATTTAAGAAAGATGAACATCATCCTCAAAAAAGATTTGATAATAATGAGCGTAAAGAATATCCTGAACGTCAATATCGTAAAGAATATCCAGAACGTCAATATCGTAAGGAATATCCAGAACAGCCTCATAGTAAAGATAATAGACCTTATTCACCTCAACCACCTACTTATCAAAAGAATATAACTGAAACACCAGTTATTGCAGAACAAAAAATGTATCAACCAGTACCAAATATCCCACCTGGTGTTCTTCATACACATCCTAAATATTCAAATCCTGCATTTATTCCAATTGATAATCAAATAACTTATCCACCAGCATTTGTTCCAGATATGGCAAACTATTTTCCATTCAGAGGTATCCCATTAAATAAACCAAATGAATTACCATTGCAAAAGGTATATAATATTAATTTAGGTGCACCAGGACAACATCATACTATACTTAATCAATTGTATCAAGATGTATTACCAGGAGAACCTAATATTTATACAATGACTAATATTTATGAAAGAATGCAAATAATGAACTTATTAAGAAATTCAATGATTAAACATCACGATGGAGAAGACATGACACTTCAAGCTGGACCAAAGTCAATTTTAGAATATGTTAAAGTTTTAGAATTTAATCCCTATTCATTAGGTAGAAATAGATATAAAAATATTCCAATTAATTTTTTACTTTATAATGGTGCTTATCCAGTTAGATATAATACTGATACAAGAAATATAGAAATTGCAAAACAATCAATGGGTATGAATATTAGAATTTATATGTTAAGCAAAGGTGCATTAAATTGCAATATTGACCCTGCATTAGATTGTAATAATTTTGATGTTTGGAGAGAATTAGCTTATTATAAATATATTAAGGAAACAATATTACAACAAAAGATTAGTCCAAATTTTATAAGTATGATTTTATATAAATTAGATAGAGTATCAAAAATTAATTATAAAGAACTAGAAGAAGTTATTAATACTCATGTTGAAAAAGATATTATTTTAAGAAATTTAAATAATAATAAAGAAATTAATAGATTTTTAACTTCTTTAAATGATGAATTAAAAAAATTAATTGGTAAAACAACTAATGCAATCCAGCCACAATCAGTTGCTAATCCTGGATTAAATCTTGATCTTTCTATGGACAGTAAAGTTAGTGTATTAGCTCTAACTGAAGCACCTACATTTAATTTAATTGAATGGGCCAGTCCAACATATGAAAAGTCAGGAGTATTAGCTAAACAAATTACAACTGGTTTTCACACAACAGATGTTTGGAGAAGTGTGTTATTTCAATTAGTATCAGCATTAGCCGTATTGCAAGAAAAGAAAATATTATTTAGAAATTTTAGTATTGAAAATAATGTATTTATTAAAGATTTATTTAGAGATCCTAATAATACAGGACATTGGATATATGTTGTAAATAATATAGAAATGTATGTTCCTAATTTTGGTCATCTAGTAGTTATTGATAGTAGATTTGCAGATGTAAATCCTCCACATGGTGTTACAAATGTACGTAAGATAGTATCACCTACATTATTTAATAATAACGGAAATAATGTTCCAGCTAATATAGATACAGAAATATTAAATGATTTGAAAAGAATAATAAAGAGAGATAATTTTGTATCAGGAGGTGTTTATAGTGATTATGGAATGGTTGCTCCTGATATTGATATATTAAATTTATTAGATAAAATATCTAATTCAAACAAATCAAGAATTGCAGATATATTAGTTGAATGCTTTCCACAATATGTCCATAATCGTGTTGGAACATTATTAAATATTACTGAAAAGACAAGTTTATCTCCAACTGTTATGCCTAAATTATTACCAGGTAAAATGGCTGTTTATCAATCAAGATATGATGAATATACATGGGTTATATATAATAGAGATATAGATGGAAAGAAAAAAGAAATATTAATAAAAGATAATAATGGAAACTTATATCCAAAGGTTGTTTTCAGCCATAGTTTAATAGAACATCCAGATGCAAATAATATAATGCAAATTTCAGAAAAGAACTTTAGATTAAATAAAGATAGTTTAATAGATTCATACAATATTAATTTATAATTATATACGAATATTGTAAACTACACATTACCCATATATATCTAAATTAAAATATCTAAATTAATATAATGTTATCATATAATTCTTATAAACCAACTGATAGAGAAAGAGATTTTGTTGCAAAATTAATAAATATTGAACCAAATGATATATCATATAAATTTTTTAGTGATAATAATATTGATTATATAAATAATACATTAGTAGATATGGTTATGGAAGAAACATTTAAGCGCTATAATAAAAGAATTAAAATTGAACACCAAAGAAAACATATTGTTTTATCTGCAATGAGACATATCTATTTTAAAAATATTACTAATTCATTACCAACTGATGAAGAAGTGGCTAGATTAAATAAAGAAGTCTTAAGACAATTGTTTGGAACAGCAATAACAGAACTAATTGCTTATTTAAGATTTATAAATGATTATAATAGTATAGTTCCAATGGATTTACCAATATCAGACGGAGTTAGAGCAGGTCGTAATACTCAAGGATTTATTAATTTATTTAATTAATAATAATAGATTAATAAAATTTAATATTACTATTAAATTTTATTAAATTAAAATAATTACACATTAGGTTTTTAGAAGCTGATTGGTTTGTCTTTGTAGGCAGGGTTAACATAGACAAGGATAACACCTCTTTGGGTAACAAGTGATTTCCAGCCGAGTTCGCCTGATGGTAAATCGTTTTCATCAATGGGGATGATTGGCATGGTGCTATTTCTTGAAATGCATGTGCTTGGTGTGTAGTGGTAGTATTCAAAACCAGCGCTACCAGCAGAACCATGTGCTGGGTTTCTAACAATTGATGATGAACCAACAACATAGTTACCACCAACTGATGGGTCAACAGTAGTGTTAACATCAGCAATAACAGCACTGCAGAATTCGAAGACATCACCCTTTTCATCAAGACGTTTGCCAGTGGCTGGGTCAACACCACCAATGGGGATTTCTTCTTCCCATGTGAGTGAGATGTCGTTGATGCGTTCAAAGCCAGCAATTGATGTTGGTAAACGAGCAAGGTTGGTGAGTGTGGTACCAGTTGTGTAGACATAGCTACGGCGGTCAACGTAGAAGACTAAGACTTCGCGTGAGAACATAACGCTGGTGTGGCGGTTAACAACGGCATTACCTTCGAGGAATTGGTTGGTTTGGCTGAGAGCAGCTGAGAGAGCGTTAATGGCGGGGCGAGCACCCATAACACCAGCTGAAACGGCGGCGGCAGCAGCAGTGGCACCAAAGTTGCTGAGACGAACGTTAATCATTGGGATTGATGTAACAGTTGGGCGGAGGTTTTGTGAGTATGGGTTGTAGGCAAAGAGGTTAGCAACTGGGAGAGTGGCAACAACTGTTGGGCGGAATGAGAAAGCGCTGAAGAGACGCTTGATGATAGTGCCATCATGACGACCATAGACGAGGTCAGGGTTGTCGAATTTGTTAAGACGGCAAACATCAACTGATGTCATGAATTCACGGAGTGATGGGTTGAAGTATTGACCGTTACGGAGGTGGAGAACTGAGTTCCAGAGTTGGTTTTGGAGGTTGCAACGGTGAAGTAAATCGCCAACAGGTGTGCGGGTATCACAAACAACGTCGTTGGGGTCAGTGATTAAATTGTAGAGGAGTTCGTAGTCAGGACGTGTGGTGAGGGCAGTGTGGTTGTAACGGGCCTTGATGATACCGCTCATGTTGGAGTAGAGGAAGTGTTCATCGACAGTCTTAATCTTGGGTAAGAAGAGAGCTGCAACAACTGGGTGAACGTGGTCTCCTGGGTTTTGGAGTGTCTTTTCGAAGACAACACCTTGGAGGAATTGGTCATCAGTACCAGTGTATTGAATGGCTTGGAGGAGAACTTGAGCGTGGAGTGGTCTTGAAGCATCGTTGAGTTTAAGGATTTCTTGGAGGTTGCGGTAGTCAGCTTCATCAACCTTGAAGTAGCCTTCAGCACCAGTGGTGATGTTACCGAGGACTTTCATGATGCTAGTCATGGGAACAATAACTTCGCTTGAGTTTGAGCCAGCGAGTTCTTGTTCGTAGATGCGTTGGAATTCAGCGAATTCAGCTTCAGTTAAGTGGTGCTTCTTGGCGTGAGCACGAGCCTTCATGAGGAGTTGGTGGAAAGGAATGTTTTGTTGGGCATACTTTTCACGAACAGCCATGGCGAATTTCTTGGCTGATTTAACAATTGATGAGTGGCGTTGCATGAAGACATCTTGGATTTTACCAACAAGTTCTTCATCCTTGTAGCGTTGACGTAATGCTAAAAGAGCATTTGTAAATTGGGATTTGTTTTGAAGCTTGAAAAGATTGGAAACTTCCATATCAACAGTGCTTCCTGATCTAACTGATGCGGTTCTGCGAGACATATATATATTAATGTTAGAAAAAAAATTAATAGTTTTTAAACTTAAGTTTTTAAATATATTTTTAAATTAAAATTTTCTATATATTTATTTATTATAATCCATTTATTTTTTAAAACTTTTATTTAAAATCTTATAAATAATTTATTTTTATAATATTTTTATAAAAATTTTTTTGTAAAATATTGATTTTTTAATTTATAAAGAATAATTTATTATATTCTTAATGGACTCTAATTCTAATTCAAATTCTAATTCAAATTCTAATTCAAATTTTAATTCAAATTCGAATTTATGGATAAATAAATGGAAACCCGAAGATGTTAATGATATTGTCGGTAATAAACAAGCAATTTCTAAAATAGATGAATGGTTATCTAAATTTGATAAACATAATAACAATTCAATTATTATAAGTGGTTATCATGGTATAGGTAAGACATTAACAATTCAATTATTATTAAAAAAATATAATTATACAACAAAGGTTATTTATCCAGATGAATTAAAAAATTTCAGAAATGGTAATGAAAATGAATTTGATGATTATTATAATTATGAAAATAGTATATTTTCAAAATTTAAAATGGTATCAAAAAATAATTCAGTAGAAAACAAGAAAATAGCAATTGTATTTGACGAGATTGAATCAATTAGTCTAAGTAGTGAAAAGAAATATGTATTTAATATTTTCAAAACTAATTCCAAAATGAAAAGTTTTCCATTAATTTTTATATCAAATACAAATCATAGTAAATTATTAAATGATCTTAAAAAGTATTGTATGGAAATTAAGTTTTATTCACCTTCATCATATGATTTAACTAAATTTATACAAAAAATTTGTAAAGAAGAAAAAATAGAAATTAAAAATCATGATGCTATTGAAAAATTAATATTGTTTTCACAATATGATGTTAGAAGATTAATAAATTTACTACAAGAATATAGTTATAATTATAAATCATTAAATACTAAAGATATTGAAACATTTATTGATAAATCGATAATTAAAGATACAAGTGTAGGTTTATTTGAAGCATCATTAGAATTATTAAATAATGAAAATAATTTTGAGAAAAATTATAAATTATATGAAATAGATAAAGTATTAATACCATTAATGATACATGAAAATTATTATAAAAAAATTGTTTCTCCAAAAAATAAAATTACATTTGAAGAACAAATTCAACAAATGGTTAATATGAGTGAATCAATTTCAATTGGTGATAATATTGAAACAAGTATTTATACAGATCAAAATTGGTATTTACAAGATGTTCATGGTTTTTATACATGTTACAATACAAGTTATATATCAAGTAAGATGATGCGTAAAATAACACCATCAGAAATTAAATTTAGTGCTGATTTAAATAAAACATCATTAAAAAATATAAATAAAAAAAATATTATGAATTTAGAAAAAATTATAGGTAAAAGAACAATAGAGGAAATTTTATTATTATGTAGATTGTCTAATCATATGATATCAACAAAGCAAACTCAATATATATTAGATATATTAAAAAAATATAAAGAAGATTTTGATATAAAAGATTTAGAATTATGTTTAAAAATAGATAAAACAATAGATTTTATAACAT
>JACCDO010991628.1_pt1 | contig 60175 bp, 58 predicted proteins | sample 7446101 | NCBI WGS metagenome assembly JACCDO01 (sample SAMN15323440, study PRJNA562643) | freshwater metagenome | isolation source: river surface water | place: USA:Blue River Watershed | collected 2017-08-16 | reverse complement strand
AATTTTCCATAACTTGTAGAGAAAGGTGAAACTTTACCTCCCCATAAGGTTGCAGAATCAATCTGTGTTACATTATGATTTGACATACAAAAAAATTTTTTGCAAGTTTAGTGAAAAATACTAAACTTAAGTTAATATTAGGGTAATTTTTTATCCTCTGAACAATTATTAAAAACCGTTCTAATTTATTTTTAGTGTATATAGATTAGGAAAATTAACAAATAAATCCAAAGTACACCTAAAAAATGCCAGAATATCGCACCTAATTTCATACTTAGTGCAAACTTCGAATATTTATATTCTTCGTTTGCATTCTCCTCCTCTGTTAAATTTGTTTGTGGTAATTTCACTCGTAATGATTTCACAACCATTCTAATCAAATAAATTGAGGCACCTAAAATATGTAATAAGTGTAATGCAGTGATAATAAACAAATAAGAAGTAGAAGTGTCGCGTGATTGATTTGCTTTGATTTGCAGAGGTGCAGATAATTTTTTGTTTCCTAACATCAACTCACGATTTTTGTACTGTAGCTCTCTACCTTTATAATACACATGAAAATCTTTCCCTAATTGTCCTTTGTGAAAGAAATCTCCTCGACCATCACGTATATTCCATGCCAAAAACTGCAATCTTCTAACATCGGTGTATTGTAGTGCTTTTCCACTTTCGGTCACTAACAATCCCCCTTGAACCGCAACTTTTTCGTGTTGGTAATATAATTCAAAATCAGGCAATAAATTCATTACCCTATACCCCGATTTAGAATTAGCAATCGTTTCAAATGGTTTTACAAATGACTGTAGAGATTTCATTTGTAAATTACTCATCGGTTTACCACCATACAAATATTCATTTCCGTTAACCTCGATATATTTTCCTTTGTACTTGATTTCGAAATAGTCACCGTAACGACCATCAATTACAAAAATTGGACCAACAAAGTGTGAACCACTTTTAAATAATTGTTTGTACCCTACAAATTGAAAGATAGAAAAACCTATACCAAACACTAAAGCAAGCGGCATAAACAATTTTACAGATGACAAATTACGTGACTGTGCATTTTTTACAGCAAAATGATAAAATAAACTACTAATTATAATTAAAGTAGTGCTTACCCAAAAACCTGTTGGTAGCGCATATTTTACCCAGAATGAATCACCCATAGATACAATGTACCCTGAAGTGAAGCCAGCAAAAACCATAACAATACTGAAAATGGCAATATACACCAAATTCTTTTTCATTTTCTCCCTTACTTCGGGACTTAATTCTTGGTTAAAATCTTTTCTCATGACTTTACTTTTTAATTGGAATGTAATCTAACACATATAAAAACTGCACAAGAGGCAGGTAAAAAAATGACGCGAACATCAATTTTTTAGCGTCTTTATCATCACAGGTGATGAATAATCTATATGAATACCAAAAGAACCAACCGCCTAAAATAGTTGCTACCACCAATGTTAAACTACCTGTCCAACCTAACACCCATGGCAAAAGCGTGAATGGAATTAAAAACAAAGAGTAAACCATAATTTGATAAGCTGAATTTTTCGATTTACCAAACTTTGATGGTAATAAGGAAAATCCACCAGCTTTATAATCATCAAATACCACCCAAGCAATTGCCCAAAAATGTGGGAATTGCCAAACGAATTGTACGAAAAATAGTATGCCGGGTTCTAATCCAAATTTATTCGTGTATGCAATTGCCCCCAACATCGGTGGAATTGCCCCAGGAAAAGCACCCACAAATACCGCCCAAGGAGAAACTCTTTTCATTGGTGTGTAAATAAACACATATGAGATGAATGCACATACACCCAAAAATGCAGATAAAAAGTTTATTCTATACAACAACCAGGTACCTAATACTAGACAGAGAATCACAATTAGATATGCTTCTTTAAGATTCATTCTACCTTGTGGCAATGGTCTAGTCTGTGTTCTTCGCATCATGATATCCAATTCTCTTTCCCAAATTTGATTTGCACCATTCGAAGCTGCTGTAACTAAGGAACCTCCAACCATCAAATTGAAGATTACCTGCCAGTTTACAGATGCTCCATCTCTAAATACAACAAATAAGTAACCAGAAAGTGCGGAGATAACCACTAAAGCTGATAACCTAAATTTTGTGAAGACCAAGTAAGACTTAAATTTACTTTCTTTTTTGAGGGTATCGATGGTTGTTGAACTCACGTTATAAATTTTAGTTCAAATTTACCTATTTTTTGTCTTTTGATTTTAGGAAAACTCAGGTATTTTCATTTATCAATTGAAAAAAATAATAAATGAAAATTTATGCGAACCAATTTAGGAAACCCAACACGATAATCAAGTAACGCATTGCTTTACCAAAAAACATCCAAATATGGGTTTTTACTGGGCTACTTTTAAAAAAACCTAGAGCAACTATAAGAGGGTCACCAATGATTGGTAACCAAGAAAAAAAAGCAACAAAGGCACCTCTTTTTGCGACCCAATGTTGTCTATTTAGTATCGTCTGTTCAGATACTCCTACTCTTTTCAACCAGATAGGATTACCTAATTTACCTATCCAAAAATTTGTAGAACCGCCCAAAAAATTACCCGACAACGCAATCGTAAAACATAGCCATGGATCAATTCCTTTCGATAGAAAAAAAGCGAGAATTAATTCTGAACTAAAAGGTAAAATTGTTGCAGCTAAAAATGAAGCTAAGAACAAACCAAATAAACCTAAGGTAGTAAAATCCAAAATGTATAATTTTTTCAAATATACATGAATCAAATTACTTATATTCGTACTTGAAGAATATTACTAAAGTTAATGAAATTTGGTGCTATCGATATCGGAACAAATGCTGCGCGTTTATTAATTGGTGAAGTATGTCAAGATGAAGGACATTCTTATATCAAAAAATTATCTTACACTCGATTGCCGCTTCGACTAGGTGGAGACGTATTTGACTATGGTGAAATCACTCCAAAAAAAGAAGAAGAATTCATCAAAACGATGAAAGCATTTCAACTCATCGCTGATATTTTTGACGTGAAAGAATTGCGTGCATGTGCTACATCTGCCATGCGAGAAGCAAAAAATGGCGAAAAGGTAGCGAAATCTATAGCAAAAGAAACAGGAATTAAAATTGAAGTGATCTCAGGTGACGAAGAAGCTCGTTTAATTTTTGGAACATTTTTTTTACTTGACTTTGATAAAACAACTCCTTTTATTGTGATCGATGTTGGTGGTGGAAGTACTGAAATAAGTGTCTTTGAAAGAGGAGAACGGGTAGCTGCCAAATCATTTGAAGTTGGAACTGTTCGAACTTTAAAAGGAAAAACAAACGATACAATATGGGGCGAGATTGGAAGCTGGCTTCATAAAAATATAGATGAATCTATTCCACATAATTACTTTGCAACAGGTGGTAATATCAATAAAATCCACAAAATACTCGGGGTTAAACAATTTGAAAACATTAAGCTTGATGAAATGCTCACCTTACGTGAAGAATTAGCAAGTTACAATTTAGAAGATCGCATGGAGAAATTTCAGTTGAAACCAGATAGAGCTGATGTGATTATTCCTGCCTGCGATATTTACAGTTATATTTTCAAAGAATTAAATGTAAATTCTTTTGCTGTGCCTAAAGTAGGTTTATCTGATGGTATCATCTATGACTTACACTTGAAGCACATCAAGTCAGAGAAATATACAAAAGCAAAAAAGAAACAGGTAAAGATAAATTGAATTTATTTAGTCTAACTGTCCGTCAGAATGATAGACTCCATTCTTATAGATTTTCACCTTAAGTAACAATCCATCAGCATCGTAAACGTACATTTTACCATTGTACAAGCGGCCATCTTTGAAATCTCCATCTTGCTCAATTTCATCATTACCGTTATAGATCTTATTATAACCGTTCGGATCAAACCTTCCGTCTTTCACTTTCGGAGCAACAATCTTTTTTGCCGTCTCATTTGAAGCTCCTGGGTCTCTCACAACAACAGGTGGATGAATCATTTGCTTTTGAATAGGAGTTCCAGCTAGAGAACCATCAGCATTAAATGATAAAATCTCTTTGATATCTCCATTTTCATAATAACGAATAGCTTTTCCTGTTGGTTTTCCGTCTTTAGAAATATATTCAAACTCTACTTGACCATTAGCATAATAATAAGTTACTGCTCCTTCTTCTTTTCCTTCCTCGTTATACTTTGCTTCATATTCTAACACACCATTCTCATGATATCGTCTTAATGTATCTAAATATTTATCACGAATAAAGGTGCCTTGTTCTTTGATTTTTCCGGTTTCGTAATACTTCACATAATTCCCTTTCGGTCTGTTATTTTCGTATTCACCTTTTAACTTAGGAGTTTTACCGTCATTGTAATATTTCGTCCAATAACCTTCTTTTCGATCGTCTTGGAAAGTTCCTTCTTCAATTTTACCATTTTCAGGGTAACCAGCGTCAGGTCTGTCCTTTCCAAAATAAATCCACTTACCTTGTTTTTTTCCTTCTTTGTCTGTTTTATTAACTTTTTGGGCAAATAATGGTGTGCTCACCGCAATAAGCAAAGAAAAAAATAAGATAATTATGTTCTTTTTTTCGGACATTTAAAGAATAAAGTACGCAAATATAATGAAACGATTCGAGGTAAATTTATCAATTTAGTTTTGAAATATCAACATTTTCAAGCATTGTTTTCACCATTTCAGTAAGGTCATACTTCATTTTCCAACCCCAATCATTTTGAGCAGATGTATCATCAATGGACTTTGGCCAGCTATCAGCGATTGCTTGTCTAAAATCTGGAGCATAGTGCATCTTAAACCCATCTTTCTCATTTGCAATAGCATCTCCTAATTGTTTAGGGGTAAAACTTATTCCTGCTAAATTATAACTTGAACGAATTTTTACATTTTCTTTTGGCGCTTCCATCAATTCGATTGTAGCACGAATAGCATCTTCCATGTACATCATCGGTAATGCACTTTCTTCATTTAAAAACGAAGTATATGAATTTGTCTTTTTAGCATGATAAAAAATATCGACAGCATAATCGGTTGTTCCTCCACCAGGTAAGCTTGTGTAAGAAATCAAACCAGGGTAACGAATAGAACGCACATCTACTCCAAACTTATTGAAATAATATTCACACCATCGTTCACCCGCTAATTTTGAAATCCCATAAATGGTTGTCGGCTCCATCACCGTATATTGTGGAGTAAAATCTCTAGGTGTCGTTGGTCCAAACACAGCAATTGAGCTTGGCCAAAATATTTTTTGAATGTATCCTTCTTTTGCCAAATCAAGAATAGTGAAAAGTCCCTCCATATTCAATCTCCATGCAAATTCAGGGTGTTTTTCAGCAGTAGCAGAAAGTAAAGCTGCTAATAAATAAACATCTGTAGGTTTCTCTTCTTGAATATATGAACGAACAAACTCTTTGTCAAGTACATCCATTTTTACGTAAGGACCTGTTTTTAGCACTTCAGAACATTCATCCTTAACATCCGCAGCAATTACTTGTTCATTTCCAAAACGTTTACGTAATTCGATAACCAATTCAGTTCCAATTTGTCCTCCTGCACCAATGACTAATACTTTCTTCATATATAAAGAATTTGTTTTTAACTTATCAAATGAAATAAATTAGAAATAAAGACTTTTAAAAGAGTCGATTATAGCAATTATTTCACAAAAAAATACCTTCACAGATTACTGCAAAGGTACGTTTTTAAATTGAGAATGTGAAACTCAATATTAGTGAATTTCCACTTATTTTTTTCTAAAAAAGATACGTATAGGAATACCTGTAAAGTTGTAGTTTTCACGTATTTTATTCTCCAAAAATCGGCGGTAACTTTCTGCGATATATTGCGGTAAATTACAGAAAAACGCAAAGGCAGGAGCATGTGTAGGTAATTGAGTTACATATTTAATATTCACGTATTTACCCTTTACAGAAGGTGGTGGTGTTGCTTCGATAATAGGTAATAATAAATCATTTAATTCTGAAGTCGGAATTTTAGTGATTCTATTGTTATATACCTCCATCGCTGTTTCTAACGCTTTGTGAATACGTTGTTTTGTAATTGTAGAGGTAAAAATAATTGGAACATCATTGTACGGCGCTAATTGTTCACGAATACGCTCCTCAAAAGCCAGCATAGTAGTATGATCTTTTTCAACTAAATCCCACTTATTAACCAATACTACAACCCCTTTATTATTTTTTTCTATGATGTAATAAATGTTTAAATCTTGCTTCTGAACACCTTCAGTCGCATCAATCATCAACACACACACATCAGAATTTTCGATTGCACGTACCGAACGTAAAGTAGAATAATACTCTATATCCTCTGTTACTTTTGCTTGTTTACGAATACCAGCTGTATCAACTAGTACAAAATCAAAGCCAAAAGCCTTGTATCTTGTATTTATAGCATCTCTCGTAGTACCAGAGATATTGGTTACAATGTTTCTTTCCTGACCAGTAATCGCATTTACGAACGAAGATTTCCCCACATTTGGTTTTCCAACAATGGTTATTCTTGGCAAAGCTTCTTCGTCTTCTAGTTCAGAATTTTTATCAAACGTAGCGATGATATCATCCAATAACTCACCTGTTCCACCACCATTTGTAGCAGAAAGGTCATATACATCTCCCAGACCAAGCAACCAAAATTCAGAAGACAAACCGTAACGTTGTGTATTATCCACCTTATTAGCAGCGATAAACACCTTTTTCTTAGACTTTCTTAGCATTGCAGCTACCGTTTCATCCAAATCAACGATACCCGTTGTAACATCTACCATAAAGATGATGACATTCGCTTCATCAATTGCAAGTTTTACTTGTTTTCTGATTTCGCCTTCAAAAATATCATCTGAACCATGTACATAACCTCCTGTATCAATCACTGAAAAAGGAACGCCATTCCACTCACCTCTTCCGTACAAACGGTCACGTGTTACCCCACTGATTTCCTTAACAATGGCATTTTTAGACTCAGTCATCCGATTAAACAAGGTTGATTTACCAACGTTTGGACGTCCGACTATTGCAATTATATTACTCATTTTTTTACTTTATTGATGATAAGTCATTTATAATCAATAACTCAACATTCATAATTATTTAATATCCGTATTTCTTCAATTTGAGTTCAGATTCTCTCCAATCCTTATCCACCTTCACAAAGGTTTGTAAAAATACTTGTTTTCCAACGAAGTTTTCGATGTCTTTACGTGCTTCTCGGCCAATTTTCTTCAACATATCGCCTCCTTTACCGATGATAATTCCTTTTTGAGAATCTCTTTCAACGACAATGGTTGCACGAATTCGAATGATATTATCTTCTTCTTCGTAAGTGTTTACATCAACTTGTGTACAATAAGGCACTTCTTTGTCCGTAAATAAAAAGATTTTTTCGCGAATCATTTCAGAAACAAAGAAACGTACTGGCCTGTCTGATAAATCTTCTTTTTCAAAATACGCAGGACCTTCTGGAAGTAATTCCAAAATACGTTGCCAAACCCATTCTTTACCGAAACCGTGTAGAGCAGAAATTGGAATCACTTCTGCATTCGGTAATTTTTCTTTCCAATATAAAATTCGCTTCTCTACTTGATCTTGCGACCCTAAATCCATTTTATTCACAATTGCTAACACCGGAATATTAAGTTTCTTTACACGTTCCAATGTTTCCTTGTGATTCATTTCACTTTCATAAATGTCTGTGATGAATAATAAAATATCTGCATCTTTAAACGAACTTTCGACATAACTCATCATCTGTTCGTGCAATTTATACGATGCATTTACCACTCCAGGAGTGTCAGAAAAGACAATTTGGTAGTTTTCATCGTTCACAATGCCGTGAATTCGGTGACGTGTAGTTTGAGCTTTGGAAGTAACAATAGATAATTTTTCACCTATCATTTGATTCATAAGGGTTGATTTTCCGACATTTGGACTTCCAACGATGTTTACGAAACCGGCTTTGTGAGACATTTTGTTAATTTTTTATTAAATTAATTTGGAGTACAAAGAAACAAATTATATCTTTGTACGGCAATTAAAGTTTAGTACTTTATTTGAATAAAGTGCGGGGTGGAGCAGTTGGTAGCTCGTCGGGCTCATAACCCGAAGGTCGTCCGTTCGAGTCGGGCCCCCGCTACCAAAACAAAAGGAATCTAGAAATAGATTCCTTTTTTGTTTTTATCTATGATTTTCTACTTCCCTTTTATTAATATTTTTAAGCTAATTCTAACTATTTGCCCCATTGTTTCGCATTTTAAGAATTGATTGTTGTTGTAATGCTTCGCTAATTCTTCTCGTAATAAAATGACATTTTCTTTAGGAGATAATTCATCTTTTGCCATTACATCCATGATGTCTTTTACTTGATAACGGGCATTGCGTATGCGATTCAGAATCATAGATCTTTCTTCACGCTGGTATTGTTTAATTGATTCTGGTGTTAAATGTTTTTGTACTAACTCAACAAATGGATTGTTTTGTTTGAAAAATTGAGGAAGGTAAACCGCTTTTCTCTTTTCATACGATTGTTGATCAAAATCAATGGAACGCATTCGGTAATGAGTTGTTTCAAAATCGGGTGTTACGTCAATTACAAAGTTGCTAGAATGCATATCTCCTAATAAACGCACAAAACAACGTTCGTTAAATTTCACAAACTCTTTTGCTAAACGTGTTTCCTCAAAATCTTGGTGTACCGTATTGTTTTTTGTTAAAAATAAATCTGCAGGAATTCCTATAATATGTTCTTCGATCAACGTTTCGTCATTCACGAAATAACTGATGTGATTAGGTGATAACAAATGCTCTAATTCTAACCCATAAATACGAGAAGCATCGGCTTTTTTGACATAGAAATAATCAAAATTATCGTTAAGTCGATTTACAATTCGAATACGAAAAGGACCGGTATTGGCATATAGACAGAAATCAATACGATCTACATATAAATGCTCAATAAAAGATACATCACCAGAAGATTTTAAAATCGCATATACGTGTTTTAGTTTTTCATAGATATCTTCTGCAATCGAATGATTGTAAATTACAGTTACCCAATACGTATTGTTTCCGTCGCGATCGTATAAATTTATATAATTCTCATAATCACTCAACTCTTTGTATTTCAATGTTGTCTTTACTTCTCGACCATATTGTCGTAAGTATTTACGTAGTCCATCTGAAATGGGTAAGATCTGTTTTTTATTGGTAATTAAATGCACTGCTTTTAATGATTAATGTTGAATTGTAAATTTTTAATTGATTTTTTGTGAAGATAAAAAAAGGTTGTCAAAAAATTGACAACCTTTAAACTAAAATCAAATTACTTTCTATTGCTGTTTTGCAAATTGTAAGTTAACATTCAATTTGATATCATCACTTACAACAATATTTCCTGCTTCAGTTACAGCATGAAAAGTCAACCCAAAATCTTTACGGTTTATCGTTCCTGTAATTTCAAAACCAGCTTTCACATTTCCATAAGGATCTGTTGCTACTCCGCCAAATTCAGCAGTTAATTCTACTGATTTAGTTAATCCTTTGATTGTAAAATCTCCTGTGATTTTATACGTATCATCAGATTTTTTAGCAACACTTGTAGATTTGAAATTTAATGTTGGGTGATTCTCAACATCAAAGAAATCTGCTGATTTCAAGTGATTATCTCTATCTGCTTGATTTGTAAAGATTGAATTTACATTTGCTTCAAATTCAAAAGTAGCATTTTCAAATCCTTCTCCTTCTGAATGAATTGTTGCTGAAAACTCTTTAAAAATTCCTTTAACAGTAGAAATTACTAAGTGCTTTACTTTAAATTCTACTTCTGAATGCATAGGATCTACTCCCCATATTGTTTTAACTGCTGTTTCCATTTTTTATATTTTAAATTACAAATCAAATATAATATAAATTTATTTACCGTGGTATATAAATAATGTTAAATGTTAAAAGAAAAAAATTGAAAATATCACCTCCCTCGATCCCTCCTCAAAAGAGGGAAGCATAAAAAAAGCCTCAATAGAGGCTCTAGTATTATGATTTCCAACGATGAATTAAACGCGGAAGTTTTTTATGAAGTTTTTGAATGAGCTTTTCTTTAGTAGAAACATTTTTCAGACGAAGTAATTCAGTATGGCAGAGCTTATCGTTTCTAAAAAAATTAAACTCAAAAGTAATTGAAGTAATTTCATCACGGAATAATGGAAATAAATGCGCGACATTTAATTCATCTGCCAAACTAGCAATTTTAGTTGACAATCTAAATTGACGATCATACCCTCTAACATTTACTAAAAGATAAGTATCTATTTGTTTTTCTTTTAAAATCGCTCTGATAGAATCAGAAACTAAGGTAGTTAATGGTGCTCCTTGCTTCAGCAAATTCAAAGAAGGCAAAACATTTACCCCATTTTCAGCAAATATTTCTGCTAAATTAATTTCAGTTGTAAACTTATCCTCCGAACGATCTAACTGAGCAACTAAAACTGCGTTTGTTAGCTTTAAACCCTGAGCGTTCAAGAAAAAAGAACTTAAAATAAGGATACAAAAAAATAGTTTTTTCATTAGAAAACTTCAGATGCGATGGCTTTTACCTCATCAGAATTAGACATAGTATAATAATGAATTCCAGGTACATTCATCGCTTTTAATTCTTTCGATTGTTCAATCCCCCATTCTATACCAACTCTTTTCACTTCATCGTTTGATTTACACTTAAGTAATTCTTTAGATAAAGCTTCTGGAAAATCGATATGAAAAAGTTTAGGAAGAACTGTTGTATGCGCTAGCGTTTTTATTGGTTTTATTCCTGGTATAATAGGAACATTGATACCATATTCTTTACACGCATTAACAAAATCAAAAAACTTCTTATTATCAAAAAACATTTGGGTAACAATGTATTCAGCACCTGCTTCTACCTTTTGTTTTAAATAATGTAAGTCTGTAGACATATTCATTGCCTCAAAATGTTTTTCAGGATAACCGGCTGTTCCAATACAGAAATTTGTTGGCTCAAGTTGATAATCCTCAGTCATATAATTCCCTTGATTCATGTTAATCACTTGTTTGATTAAATCAACAGCATAAGCATGTCCCTCAGGATGCGGTCGAAAAGCACTCTCAGTTTTAATTGAATCACCTCTCAAAGCCAATACATTATCAATTCCTAAAAACTGTAAATCGATAAGTGCGTTTTCAGTTTCATCTTTACTAAATCCACCGCAAATCAAATGAGGAACTGCATCAACATGGTATTTATTCATAATTGCCGCACAAATACCAACCGTTCCAGGACGCTTACGAATCGCTATTTTTTCTAATAATCCGTTTGCTCTTTCCTTAAAAATGTATTCCTCACGGTGATAAGTAACATTAATATACTTGGGCTTAAATTCCATCAGGGGATCAATTCCATCGTATATAGATTGAATACTTTTACCTTTCAAAGGAGGTAAAATTTCAAACGAAAACAAAGTTGATTTCGCTGCATTCAAGTGGTCAATTACTTTCATTTAGATCTGAATTGTACTAGTGAATAATGTGGTGTAAAGATACAAAAATAGTGTTATACCAAATTTGTAGGAAATAATTAGTTGGCAAATTAATGAGAATAAAGAAAGAATACAGCAATAATCTCTAATTTTACAGTAAATATTTGAGGTATGTTGTATTCAATGACAGGTTACGGTAAAGCGACCGGAACATTCGAAGGAAAAAAAATAAGTGTGGAAATGAAAGCACTTAATAGTAAAGGAATGGACTTGTTTGTTCGAATTGCTGGACCATATAGAGAAAAAGAATTAGATTACAGACAACACATTACCAATAGATTAGACAGAGGAAAAGTAGAGGTAACTATCTCTATTGATCAATCTGGAACAGCTAAACCAGTAGAAATCAATAAAGATTTAGCCAAAGCCTATTTTCAAGATTTATTAGAAACCAATGAATTGATTGGACAAAAATCTGCCGATTACCTTTCTTTGATTATTCGAATGCCTGAAATTTACATGCAATCAAAAGATGCTGTATCAGAAGAAGAATTTGCATTTGTAGCAGATTTAGTTGATGAAGCTTGTACCAATTTGACTAGTTTCAGAAGACAAGAAGGATTAGCATTGGAGAAAGAATTTTCTGAAAGAATTGGAGAAATTCGTGCTTTATTAAATCAAGTTGAACCCTTTGAAACGAGTCGTATCGAAATTGTAAAAGAACGAATTCGTAAAGGATTAGAGGATTTTACTGGGGTAGCAGGTTATGATGAAAATCGTTTTCAACAAGAATTGATTTTCTACATTGAAAAAATGGATATTTCTGAAGAAAAAATGCGATTAGCTAACCATTTGGATTATTTCATTGAAACAATGCATACACCAAGTGCTGGTAAAAAATTAGGTTTTATCACTCAGGAGATCGGTCGTGAAATTAATACTTTAGGTAGTAAAAGTTATCAAGTAGATTTACAAAAGATGGTGGTAGATATGAAAGATGCACTGGAAAAAATCAAGGAACAAGTGCTGAATACGTTGTAACATTTCGACAAGCTCAATGTGACAACGACAAGCTCAATGTGACAACGACAAGCTCAATGTGACAACGACAAGCTCAATGTGACAACGACAAATAAATTTAGAAGAATTGAAAATTTAGAAACTATGGAAAAGGGAAATATAACTGGAAAAAGCATCATTTTTTCTGCTCCCTCTGGGGCTGGGAAGACCACGATTGTAAAACATTTATTAACTAAATTCCCAAATCTAAAGTTTTCAGTTTCAGCATGTAGTCGCGAACCTAGACCAGGTGAAATTGATGGTAAAGATTATCATTTCCTAGGTGTTGAAGGTTTCAAACAAAAAATCAATGAAAATGCATTCCTTGAATGGGAAGAAGTGTATGCAAATAATTACTACGGAACCCTTTTCTCCGTGGTTGAAGATATGTGGCAAGAAGGAAAAGTAGTATTATTTGATGTAGATGTTCTAGGAGGAATCAATATCAAATCAAAATTAGGTTCAAAAGCACTGTCGGTTTTTGTTCAAGCTCCGTCCATTGAAGAATTAGAAAATAGATTGCGCGGGAGAAGTACTGAAACAGAAGATAAAATTCAAATGCGTATGGCGCGCGCAGAAGAAGAATTAGCGATGGCACATCGTTTTGATGTTATCTTAGAAAACGATGTATTGGAAGATGCATGTTTACGTGCAGAAAAATTAATTGCAGATTTTTTGAATCATTAAAAAATGAAGGTTGGACTATTTTTTGGAACATTTAATCCAATTCATGTTGGACATTTAATTATTGCCAATCATTTAGCAACCCATACAGATCTAGACCAAGTCTGGTTAGTCGTAACGCCTCAAAATCCATTGAAAGTCAAACAAACTATGTTGGCTGATCATCATCGTTTAATGCTTACTCAAATCGCAGTAGAGGAAAACGATTTTCTAAGAGTTTCAGACATCGAATTCAAACTTCCAAAACCAAATTACACCATTGATACTCTTGCATATCTAAAAGAAAAACATCCATCTTACACCTTTTGCTTAATCGTTGGAGAAGATAATTTACGCACATTCCATAAATGGAAAAATCACGAGCAAATAAGTGCTCAATATCCTTTATATATCTATCCGAGAGTACTAACTGCTCAAGAAATAACAGCTAACGAACCGATTATATCTACAGAAAAATTAATGGAACAATTTCCAAATGCACATTTCTGTTTAGATGCTCCTTTAATGAAAATTTCGTCAACGTATATTCGAGAATCCATACAACAACAAAAAGATGTTCGCTATTTACTTACTCCCGAAGTGTATAAGTATGTAGATGAAATGAATTTTTATAGAAAGTAAAAATCATTCCGTTTGCTTTTTCAAATTGCTTTTGCTATATTCAATAAAAACAATTTAAAACTTACAGTCATGAAAAAGATATTACTACCCCTATTTGTGTTGATTTTCTCAACAATTGGTTTTAGCCAAGATAAAGCAGCAAAAAAAGCAGCTATTGCTGAAGATAAAAAAGCAATAAAAGAAGATAAAAAAGCCTTAAAAGATGATGAAAAAACATTGAAAGAGGATGAAGAGGCTTTAAAAAATGTTGGTAAAGATAAAGATGCTAAAAAACAGCTTGCAGATAAGAAAAAAGCAGACCAAGCAAAAATGAAAGCAGATCAGAAAAAACTGCAAGATGATGAGAAAAAGTTAGCCAAAGACAAAGCGATGAAAATAGAAAAAGCGAAGAAAGAGGAGGCTAAAAAAGAAGAAGAGAAACCAAAAGAGGAAAAGAAAAAATAATCTATCAAAAAGATATTATAAAAAAGAGATGAAAAAATTCATCTCTTTTTTATTTATTCTGATCTTAATTTAATAAAAGGTTTAATTTTTTCGTTTTCAATCAAAACCGTTAAGTTATAGTACGCTATTTTCCAATTTCCATTTTCTTTGATCATAATTCCAGAACCTCTGCAGCCTTTCATCCATGTTTCTAGTTCTTCATCAAACCAAGCAATGGTTGAATCGGCATTGAATTCCCAAATACGATTGGAAGGTTTGAAATCCCATGCTTTCCCTTTATCAAAATAAGGCTTTGAGAAGATAATAAAATCTTCTTTTTTCCAACGTTCACCGGGAGCAGTTCCTAAAAAAACAAACTTATCACTCATCGGTTTGGTATATGCTACTAAATCTGCCTTAGCGGCTGCTTTATGCCATTGATTCACAAATTGGTCTAACTCTGTCATTGTCTGTGATAATCCAGTAAATGACAAAATACAAACCAATGGGAATAAAAACTTTTTCATGATTTTTTATTTAATACTACGCTTGATTTCGTTGAAAATCGTTTTCAACTCTTGTTTTTCTTTAAATTCTAATTCCACTCTTTCATTAGAATTTAGTGTTCGTATACGTTCTTTAGTCTCTGGATGTGTACTCAAATATTTCATGAAGCCATCTTGTTTTTCACCCTCTGCATCTAATATTTTCATAAGTTCAACCATGCCTTCCGGACTCACTTTATATTTAACCATAAAATCTACTCCATGTTGATCGGCCTCTGTTTCTAATTCACGAGAATACCTCAATTGTTTTAATTGATTAGCTTGATCTAAAATTCCGGCTGAAATACCAGAAATATCTCCAAATAAACCAGATATAAATATGGAGGTAGCAGCACTTCTACCAAGACTTTTCAAAGAATGTTGATGGGTTACGTGAGTGATTTCATGAGAAAGAAGAGCAACCAATTCATTGTAATTTTTCATTTTATCAATGATACCAGAATACACAAAAATTTGTCCACCAGGCAAAGCAAACGCATTCACCGTTTCTGAATTAATGACAGTAATTTGAATTGGATATGCTTCTTTTACATGCAAAGAATCTAACAATTGATTCACCAGTTTTGATGATTCCTCATTAACTTCTTCCGTTTGTTTGAAATTCTCCGCAATGGATGCTCCTAATTGAATTTCAGTATCTCTAGGAACAAGCAAAGTTGCTTTTTCACCAAGCCAAGGAATCAAGTTCCAATAACTTAAAAAACAAAGTAATACAAAAGAAAAAATTAAGGTTATAATTACTAGTGTTTTCTTTCGATACCAAAAGAGGTTACTTTTACCTCGTAAGGTATGTTTGGCAATTAGTTCATAAAAATCAAGGGCTTTTTCACCCTTGATTTCGATTGTTTCGTGAGGAAATTTACCATATTTCAAAGTTAACGTTGAACCTGTCAATTCTTTAGAAATTATGTCTTTAATTTTCCAAGAAATGATCTTTAAGGTATCATCAATTTGTATCAAAATTTCTTCATCTCTGACATCTATTTTACATGTCCAAGCACGCGAAGAAAGTCCATCAAAATACAGTATGTGTTCCATTAAATAATTGAAATATCTAAAATACCAGCTAAATCATCACCAGATGCATCTCTATATTCTGATTCTGTTTGTAATATAGCATCTGCATCAATTTCATCCGAAAATTCTATATTTTGAAATAATACACGTGCAACCCTATTAATAGCGATTCCAGTACCAATACCTAATGTAAAAACAATAATTAAACAATTAACAATTAGCAGTTTAAATATATCTCCAGCAGATAAAGTTGAGCGTAAATCAATTTGTTTACCCTCTTGTATCATTTTGGTATTGTTCACTTCAAACATGATACGATTTTTATAAAACCAAAAGGAATAAATTCCAAAAGTTAGAATCGTTAATAATATCCCTTTTAAGTTGATTATGAATAATTCTAATCCTTTACCAACAAAGGAAAATTGAATACTACCAAAACGAATATTTCCTCTTGTATATTTATTTACCGCTACGCGCATCCAAGAACTATATATACCAAAAGTAATGATTGTTAAAAACAGATTCTTTAAGTAAATTTTATATAATTCTTTCAAATTTCCTCTGTAACCAAAATGAATTCCTCTCCATGAAGTTCTAGATAATCTATACTTTAATGAACCATGAACTGCTAATGGAATTAAAGCAAAAAATCCTAGATAGAATACTGCTAAACCAATATATACAAGGGTGATGTTGTGTGTTGTTGTACAAAACAATAAAAATGCATACAATATACCAAATAATAATAGGGCCTTGATAAAGCCTTTAAATACCTCTTTTCCAGTACCATGAAAAACAAAACGTGTATTCAAATATTCTGTTTCATTATACATATACTTCAATTCTTTTACTTTAGCCCAAGGGTAGTAAAAACCTAATGTAATGGTTTTGAGAATGTTGTTTAAAATTCGCAGGCCAACTAATTCACCATGACTTCCGTTAAATTTCAATGATTTTTTCCAAGTGTTGATTTCCATATTTAATTAAAATTTGAAACAAAAGTAGTTTTAATTTTTAAAAATCAATGTATTAAGTAACAAAGTACAGATATTTAAGAATTATTTACATTCAGTATTTTAACTACTATGAGAATCTTCGTAATTTTGTTATGAATGGTTATCATTCATAAATCATAATTTATCATTAATAATTAAAAAAATATGTACCCAGCAGAATTAGTTGCTCCAATGAAACAAGATTTAGTAAACGCAGGGTTTACTGAGTTATTATCAGCTGAAGAAGTTGATAACACAATCAAAAACACAGAAGGAACTTTATTAGTAGTAGTAAATTCTGTTTGTGGTTGTGCAGCAGGAAATATGCGTCCAGGAGTAAAATTATCTATCCAAGGAGAAAAAGTACCAGCGAAATTAGCTACAGTATTTGCAGGAGTAGACCAAGAAGCTGTTGCACAAGCTAGAAAACACTTCTTACCTTATCCTCCATCATCTCCGTCGATCGCTTTGTTTAAAGATGGTGAGTTAGTACATTTCTTAGAAAGACATCACATCGAAGGTGGAACGGCTCAAATGATTGCGGAAAACTTACAAGAAGCTTATAACGAATTTTGTTAATCTATTAACTAAAGAAAGGGAGGTCAATTTTTACCTCCCTTTTTTTATTCTTTATTTTAACCTAAATTCTTATCGAGTGTGTCTAACTCAAGATGAGTTCCTTCGGTATGTAAGATATGTTCTGCACGTTCAACTTCTTCCAAAGTACCATTTACGATTACTAAAAAACGACCTTCTTTGATATGTTGTTCGTATTTCACAATATTATCAGAAGAAAAACCAATAGTAGAGAAAATGCTAAATAAAGCTGATCCTACTACACCAATTTCAGCACCTGCAATCGCACCAACTAATGCGCCCGCACCATATAAGAACCCAAGACCAGGGATGGCAAAAACTCCCAATCCTGTTAATAACCCCAAGGTTGAAGTCGCCACCAAACCTAAACCGGTCGCTTTTAAACGCACATCATCCACTGATTTTACGTGTACATGATCGTCCACAATTTCTGCTTGACCAATCAAAGAAGTTTTTTCCATGGGAAAATCTGCCTCTTTTAGACGTACTAAAGCCTTGATAGCTAAACTATGGTTTTCATATATTGCTACTTGTGATTTCATTTGGATCTGATTTATTATTTATTACACGAAAGTATAATACGAATGAACAGAAAAGAATGATAAAAGTCAGGAATTCAAAAAATAAAAGTTAATTAAATAGTGATTACACTGTTTCAATTTAGTAAGTAACTAAAGATTCATAGAAAGAGCAAATATGGCTTTTTATCAATAAAACTCAAAAATTCCATCCCAAATTTCATCTACCTTTTTAAGTGCATCTTGTATTGGAAGCACAGTCCATGTATTTTGATTTTCAATCGCCAAACCGATATGTTGTAATTTTGAAAGTGCATCTTTTACGTCAAAATCAAGTGACGTGTTAAATTCTTTTTGAAACCAAGACTCAATTTGATCGTCGAGTTGGTCTGCAGTTATAGGAGTTTGATTCTTCCAGAGAAAAGCATATGCCAATATACTTTCTTTCATTTCTTCCTCCTCGGATGCATCTAATAAAGTATGAAAAACACCTCCATTATTTCCTAAATTTTTAAAATACAAACTATCGGTAAGCATTTTCTTGAAATTATTCTTTTTATTGACATACCCTTTGTACTGTCTAAAAAGGTATAAACCCAATACTACAAGCGCTACACCACTTTGAATTAATGTGTTCTTTATTCCTTGTAAATGCATTAAATTTCCAGCTTTATATGCATGTTCAATTTTAATTAAAGCAGGAATTACTTTAGTAGAAAGAATAGGTACCCCTCCCCCAATTGCCGGAATCCAAAGTAAAAGCTTATCGGTAAGCGACATTTTAGGCTCTGCATTCGGGAAAATGGTTTCCAAATCGTTTTTAGGTACACGTTTGAAAATTTTAAGCACAATGCTATTTGGAGCAAAGGGTAATTCTTCTGTATTTACTTTGTTTTGTTTAAAATGTGTTTCGGTATTGTAGTGCAAATAAAGTACAACACGATCGTAATATTCAATCTCGATTTCTTTCTTCCAAAAAATCCATTTTTTTACTTTTTCGCGGGTTTTAGTTAACCCACGCGCATACATAAAATAATCTTGGAAATCGTTGAAGTCAATATGTAAATTCAACCCTACCAAATCTGAACTTTGGATTGCTTCGTGTATGGTTTCTTTATTAACTTCCGCAAAATTTCCTTTTTCTAATATGTGTTGAAATGTTTTTTTGAAAAGAGCAAGGTTACTTTTTGATTGATAAAGTTCACGTTCATGAGCCAAACGATCTGGATCAAAGTGTGCGTAATTACGTTTTAATTGTTGATTCAAATTGAATCCCTCATTATGGAAATAATGCTCCAAAATATGAAATAACTTTTTGAAATCTTGCTTATCCTTTTCTAATTGAAAAAGTTGCTCAAGTTGTTTTTCTAAAATTAATTCTACACCGAAAGGAATGTAATTTTCTTTTTGCATAATGAAGTGAATGTCAATAAAAGCTAACTTACAAATAATTTTGATTATCAATTTTATTCAGCCAAAAAATATACATTATCTTCGAAAAAAATAAATTTTATGATTACCATTTGGCATAACAATCGTTGTTCAAAAAGTAGAAATGCTGTTTGTTTGTTAGAAGACAAAAATGTACAAGCCGAGGTTTTTGAATATTTGAAAACACCACCTACCGCTCAACAAATAAAAGATGTTTTAACTAAATTAGGTGTTGAACCAGAAGCATTAGTACGTAAGGGTGAAGAAATCTACAAAACTGAATATAAAGGGAAAGCATTAACGTACGATCAATGGATTGAAGCATTCGTTAAACATCCTGTTTTGATCGAAAGGCCCATCATTATAAAGGGTGACAAAGCAGTTATAGGTCGACCTATTGAAAATATTGATACTTTACTTGACTAATTTTTCAATGATTTGAGTACAAATGAAGATTGAACATTCGCGATATTAGGTATCGAAGCAAGCTTTTCTCGCAAAAAATGATGGTAAGTTTCGATATCTTTTGTTTCAATAAAAAGCAAATAATCCATATTTCCTGCGATGTGATGAAGCGTAACTACTTCTTTAAGCTTAATTACTTCTTTTTCAAATAACTCAATCAATTCTTTATTGTGACCTTTCAACGATACTTGACAATAAACTTTCATGCCCTTGTCTAACAAAACCTTATTCTCGTGAATGGTATATTTGAGAATTATGTTGTTTTTTTCCAAACGTTTAATACGTTCGTAAGTAGGAGTTGTACTTAAGCCTATTTTATCCGCAATTTCTTTGTAGCTCAATTTTGAATTTTCTTTCAAAATTTCGATAATCTTTAAATCTAAAACGTCAAGTTGTATCATACTAGAATAGATTACTATTCGTGAATAAAAATAATTCCTATAAAAGTATAAAAAGGAAATAAAAATAAATAATTAGTATAATTTTCTCCTATTATAGATAAATACAGTTAAATAAGATACATTTGATTAAAAATAAAGAATCGAATGGATTACAAATCAATGAGACCTGAAAGCTTAATGATGAGCTACGGTTATAAACCTTCTTTGTCTGAAGGGGCAATCAAATGTCCTATTTTTCAGACTTCAACTTTTGTTTTCAATTCTGCTATGGAAGGAAAACGTTTTTTCGAGTTAGCCTATGGGTTGAGAGAAAAAGAAAAAGGAGAGGAATTAGGGTTGATTTATAGTCGATTGAATAATCCAGATTTGGAAATTTTAGAAAATCGTTTGTGTTTGTGGGACGAAGCAGAAGATTGTGCGGTTTTTGAAAGTGGAATGTCAGCAATTTCAACAGCTTTGTTAGAATTTATGTCGCCGGGTGATTTATTGCTTTATTCGCGACCAGTTTACGGTGGAACAGACCATTTTATCAATCATTTTCTAAAAAAATTGAACATTGAGTCAGTTGGTTTTTATGCTACCGATTCAAAAGAGGAAATCATTGAAAAAGTGATAAAAACTGGAAGGGCAGATCGTTTGACAATGATTCACATTGAAACACCAGCAAACCCTACTAATGCATTGATTGATATTGAAATGTGTGCAGAAATCAAAGCACATTTTACAACGGATGAAAAACCAGTTGTACTATCGGTAGATAACACTTATATGGGTCCTGTATGGCAACATCCTTTAAAGCATGGCGCTGATTTAGTACTCTATTCTGCAACAAAATACATTGGTGGTCATTCAGACGTTATCGCAGGTGCTTGTCTAGGCTCCAAAGAATTGATGGGTAGAGTGAAAGGCCTGCGTACTTTTCTTGGAAATATGGCAGGACCTTGGACGGGTTGGTTGTTGATGCGAAGTTTAGAAACTTTAAAAGTGAGGATGGATGAGCAAGCAAGAAACGCAAAAGAAGTTGCTGAATTTTTACAAAATCATCCGAAAGTTGAGAAGGTTTACTATTTAGGATTTTTAACTGATCCGAAAGACAAAGCTTTATTAGCAAAACAATGTTCTTCGAATGGCGCTATGATTTCCTTTGATGTAAAAGGAGGAGAAAAGGAAGCGTTCGCATTTTTAGATAACTTGAAATTGATAAAGTTAGCTGTGAGTTTAGGGGGAACTGAAAGTTTAGCAGAACATCCTCAAACAATGACACATGCAGATGTTCCAACACTAGACAAACAAGTAATGAATATTACTGAAAAATTGATCCGATTGTCTGTAGGTGTAGAGCATTATTCTGATTTAATTACCGACATCAATCAAGCATTAGACAAAGTGTAGATTAATTTTTCTTTTTTACTTTTTAAACTCATTTATTTAGGGCAAATTTGTAGCCTATAATTGAAATTATGAGAACAAAGTACATTGATTTGATTGATCAGACTTTTGACTTTCCGCAGGATGAGTTCAATTTACAAGATGATCGATTGATTTTCCACGGTATTGATTTGATGCGTCTGATTGAACAATATGGCACCCCATTAAAGTTCAATTATTTGCCTCAGATATCTTTCAATATTCAACGTGCAAAAGGTTGGTTCCGTGAAGCAATGAATAACATTGGATATGGCGGTAATTACTATTATTCATATTGTACTAAAAGTTCTCATTTTTCATTTGTACTAGATGAGGTACTACAAAACGATGTTCATATTGAAACTTCTTCAGGTTTCGATATAGATATCGTTCGCAATCTGTATGATTCTGGAAAATTAACTCCAGGTCGTTACATAATTTGTAATGGGTACAAACCAAAGAAATACATAGAAAATATCGCACGATTGACTGCTGAAACCGACTTAAAAGTGATTCCAGTAGTTGATAATATCCAAGAAGTTTCTGATTTAATTCAAGCTACAGAGGGTGTTGAGAAAGACATTGAAATAGGTATTCGTATTGCTTCGGAAGAAGAACCTAAATTCGAGTTTTATACCTCTCGTTTGGGTGTGCGTTACCGTGAAATTGTTCCGCTTTATAAAAATATTGTTCTCAATAACCCAAGGGTGAAGATCAAAATGTTACATTTCTTCATCAATACAGGAATTAATGATACAGCGTATTATTGGAACGAGTTAACTAAATTATTACGTGTTTATTGCGACTTGAAAAAAGTGTGTCCGGAATTGGATTCGCTAAACATTGGTGGAGGATTTCCAATTAAAAAGTCCTTACAATTTGATTTCGATTATGCATATATGGTAAAAGAAATCTTGACTCAGGTGAAACGTGTTTGTTCTGACAATGATATTCCAGAGCCACATATTTTTACTGAATTCGGTTCATTTACTGTGGGTGAAAGTGGTGGTGCTATTTTTAGCGTTCTACATCAAAAACAACAAAATGACCGTGAAAAGTGGAATATGATTGATTCTTCTTTCATGACCAACTTACCGGACACATGGGCGATTAATCAACGATTTATTATGTTGCCAATCAATCGATGGAACGATGATTACGAACGTGTTCTTCTAGGTGGATTGACCTGTGATAGTGATGATTACTATAATTCTGAACAGCATTCTAACGCTATTTATTTGCCTAAATTCAGCAAACATAGAACATTATACATAGGATTCTTTAATACCGGTGCATACCAAGAAACCATTGGTGGTTTTGGTGGATTGAAACACTGTTTGATTCCAGAACCAAAACACGTACTTATTAAACGTGACGAAAACGGAAAAATTAAAACAGAACTTTTCTCGCAAGAACAAACTGCAGATGAGTTTTTAAAAATATTAGGTTACACAAAATAATACAGGACATGCAAAAATTACAAAACTTTATAAACGGTTCGTATCAAAACCCTGTTTCAAATGAATTTATTGACAATTTCGAACCTGCAACAGGAAAGGTTTATTCCTTAATTCCCGATTCAGATGAAAGAGATGTGGAAGCAGCAGTAGAAGCAGCAGAAAAAGCATTTCCAATTTGGTCTAAAATGTCTGTGGAAGAACGCAGTAAAATTTTGGTGCGTTTATCAGAAGGAATTGAACGACGTATGGATGAATTTGTTCAGGCTGAATCTAAAGACAATGGCAAGCCATTAACGTTAGCAGCACATGTTGATATTCCTCGTGCTGTATCGAATTTTCACTTTTTCGCTACTGCCATCATCCATTTTTCTTCTGAGTCACACTATATGGAAGGAATGGGGTTAAATTATACTTTACGCAAACCGATGGGGATAGTAGGATGTATCTCGCCTTGGAATTTACCGTTATATTTATTTTCTTGGAAAATTGCACCTGCTTTAGCAGCAGGAAACTGTGTAATAGCAAAACCTTCTGAAATAACCCCTTATACTGCTTTTTTATTAGGCGAAGTAGCCAAAGAAGCAGGTTTACCAGACGGAGTATTGAATATCTTACATGGTTTAGGTCACAAGGTGGGTGATGCTATTGTGAAACACCCTAAAATCAAAGCGATTTCATTTACAGGAGGTACAAAAACAGGAGAATATATTGCTAGAACCGCAGCTCCGATGTTTAAGAAATTGTCGTTGGAATTAGGAGGAAAAAACCCAGTGGTCATTTTCGCAGATTGTGATTACGATGAAATGTTAAAAACTACTATTCGTTCTTCGTTTGCAAATCAAGGACAAATTTGTTTGTGTGGTTCCCGAATTTTGGTTGAACGCTCTATTTATGATAAATTCAAAAAAGATTTCGTAGAAAAAACAGCAAAATCAATTGTTTCCAATCCAGAAGATCCAAAAGCGAATTTAGGTGCCGTTGTATCTAAACCACACATGGAGAAGATTTTATCATACATTGAATTAGCGAAAGAAGAAGGAGGTACAGTTTTGACAGGCGGAGAACGTGTCATTTTAGATGCACCATACGAAGAAGGGTATTATATCAGACCTACAGTAATTGAAGGATTGTCGTATGATTGTCGCACAAACCAAGAAGAAATTTTTGGACCTGTGGTGACGATTGCACCCTTTGACACAGAAGAAGAAGCTTTACAAATGGCTAATTCAACACAATATGGACTTCAAACTACGTTGTGGACTTCTGATTTACAACGTGCTCACCGTTTTTCAGACGATGCACAATCAGGTATTGTTTGGGTGAATTCATGGTTGGTTCGTGATTTACGTACACCATTCGGAGGAGTAAAAGCATCCGGAGTTGGTCGAGAAGGAGGATTAGAAGCATTGCGTTTCTTTACTGAACCAAAAAATATTTTTATCAAGTATTAATCAAGTTCACGAAAAAGATTTATCTTTGTCGTTCGAATTATTTAAATAAAGCTATATGTACGCAGTTGTAGAGATAGCAGGGCAGCAATTCAAAGTGCAAAAAGATCAAAAGATTTTTGTACACCGTTTAGCAGCTGAAGCAGGTTCAAACGTTGAGTTTGACAAAGTGCTTTTAGTAGATAACGGAGGAAAAATTTCTTTGGGCGCCCCAGCTATAAATGGAGCTAAGGTTACCGCTACGGTAAACGAGCACGTTAAAGGAGATAAAGTAATTATCTTCCGTAAGAAAAGAAGAAAGGGATACAGAAAGAAAAACGGTCACCGTCAATCTTTCACATCGATCACTATTTCAGACATTAAAGCTTAATTTTTCACGTAAGTGAAGCTAAATTTTTAAAGAAATGGCACACAAGAAAGGAGTAGGTAGTTCAAACAATGGTCGCGAGTCTGCGAGCAAACGTTTGGGAGTTAAAATCTTCGGTGGACAAGCTGCAATCGCAGGAAACATTATTGTTCGTCAAAGAGGTACACAACACCACCCAGGTACAAACGTAGGTATTGGTAAAGACCATACTTTATACGCTTTGACTGATGGTATTGTAGAATTCCGTAAGAAAAAAGACAATCGTTCTTTCGTATCAGTAGTACCTTTTGAGTCAGCTGAAGCGTAATTAACGAATCTATATGAATTCTGAGGGCTGTTTTTACAGCCCTTTTTTATTTTATTTTTTTGTTGATAATCAGATTTATACAAATCTGTTTGATATAAACAAACAAAAGTGCTTGATGCCATCTAACAACTTTGAGTCATTCTAAACTTTTAAAGTCTTTATAGACCCCGTAACAGAAAATGACAACAATTGGAAAAAATCCACTTAAACTGAATGGATGGTGTTTAAATAATAAATTCACTAGTACACCTATTACGAACATAATAGATATTCCTTTTAGGTATTTTATTCTATTCTGAATAATTAAACCCTTTAACTTTTTCATAGGGATAAATTTAACAATTATAAAAATATTGTTTTTTAAGATTGAACTAAGATTAGTTGTAGTACCCACAACAAAATCATTCTATACACAGATTTTAATAGACAAAAACTTTCATTTTCATGTTTTTTCCCCTCAAAATATATTAATTTCGCATACAAATTAAATCAATATTTCATGCTTGAAATACAACGTTTACGTACTGACAAGGAATCTGTTCTTGAAGGACTTAAAAAAAGAAATTTAGACGCTACTGAAACAGTAGATGCTATCTTGGCAAAAGATCAAGAATGGAGAGCAAATAAAACCGAATTGGAAACAATTGCTGCAGAGATGAACCGAATTTCGAAAGAAATCGGGATAATGTTCCAACAAGGTAAACAAGCAGAAGCAAACGAAGCAAAAGCACAAACTGCATCTTTAAAAGAAAAAGAAGCAGGGTTAAAGTCGTTGGTGCAACAATTAGAAGATGAAATTACACAATTGATGTATCAACTACCTAACGTGCCAAATGAATTGGTAAAAGTAGGTAAAAACGAGCAAGACAATGAAATAGTTGAGGAAGTTGGATCGAAAGCAACATTTTCAGGAGAAGCCTTACCTCACTGGGAATTGACAAAAAAATACGATTTAATTGATTTCGAAACAGGAGTAAAAGTTACGGGAGCTGGTTTTCCAATTTACAAAGGAAAAGGAGCAAAATTGCAACGTGCTTTGATTTCTTTCTTTTTAGATGAAGCAGATAAAGCAGGGTATGAAGAATTTATTCCGCCGCATGTCGTGAACGAAGCAAGTGGTTACGGAACAGGACAATTGCCTGATAAAGAAGGTCAAATGTATCACATTGGAGTAGATGATTTATATCTAATCCCTACTGCAGAGGTGCCTTTGACTAACATCTATCGTGATGTTATACTACCAAGTGAAGATTTTTCAATTAAACTTACTGGATATACACCATGTTTCCGTCGTGAGGCAGGTTCATATGGTAAAGATGTACGCGGGTTGAATCGTTTACACCAATTTGATAAAGTGGAGATTGTGCGTATCGAGCATCCAAACAATACTGCGAAAGCATTGGAAGAGATGGTAAATCATGTAAAAGGGTTGTTAGCGAAATTAGGTTTACATTACCGAGTTTTACGTTTATGTGGAGGAGATACTGGTTTTGCTTCTGCCATGACTTACGATTTTGAAGTGTATTCTGCAGCGCAAGAAAAATGGTTAGAAGTGAGTTCTTGTTCTCGTTTTGACACTTTCCAAGCAAATCGTTTGAAGTTACGATTTAAAACAGAAGATAAAAAAACACAATTGTGTCATACCTTAAACGGAAGTGCTTTAGCATTGCCCCGTATCGTAGCGGCATTATTAGAAAATCACCAAACACCAGAAGGTATTGTGATTCCTGAGTGTTTACACAAATATTTGAATTTTACAGTTATTAATTAAATTATGTTTCCCTCCTTGAGGAGGGATAAAAGGAGGTGACCTTTTAATATTTTGTCACTCTCCTTTTTCCTCCCTCAAGGGAGGATATAATGAACCAACATAGAATTTTATGTCAAAACTTACTACACTTAACGAATTCATCATGAAGAAGCAATCTGATTTTCCAGGTGCTTCAGGTGAATTATCTCGTTTATTAAATGATATTGCAGTAGCTTCAAAAATTGTAACTCGTGACGTACGTCGTGCTGGATTAGTAGATAACATTCTAGGTGCGCAAGGAGAAGTAAATGTACAAGGAGAACAACAACAAAAATTGGATGTCGTAGCAGATAATCAATTTATTAAAATGTTTCAATTAGGAGGAGAAGTATGTGGAATTGCTTCGGAAGAAAACGATACGTTCGTAGCTTTCCAAAGTGAGACTTCTAAAAATGGAAAGTATGTTGTGTTGTTTGACCCACTAGATGGTTCTTCTAACATTGATGTGAATGTATCGATTGGTACAATTTTTTCTATTTATCACCGTGTTTCACCTATTGGAACAGAAGCAACATTGGAAGATATGTTACAACCGGGTGACAAACAAGTGGCTGCTGGTTATGTATTGTATGGTTCTTCTACGATGTTGGTATATACAACCGGAAACGGAGTGAACGGATTTACACTAGACCCAACTATTGGTGAATTTTGTTTATCACATCCAAATATGAAAACTCCTGAAACAGGACGTATTTATTCAATGAATGAAGGAAACATTGCTGTGTGTCATCCAGGATATAGAAAATATGTAGAATATTGTCAAGGAACTGAAAAAGAAACAGGAAGACCGTATTCTGGTCGTTATATTGGTTCGTTAGTTGCTGATTTTCACCGTAACTTAATCAAAGGTGGTATTTATTTCTACCCCACTACTCCTGCGGCACCAAAAGGTCGTTTGAGATTGTTGTATGAATGTAATCCGTTAGCGTTTATTGTAGAACAAGCAGGAGGATTAGCAACAGACGGAACACAACGTATCTTAGACATCAAACCAACTGAATTACACCAACGTTGTGGATTCATCATTGGTTCAAAACAAATGGTAGAAAAATTACAAGAATGTTTAGTTTCTACTCCAGTAGAAGCATAAGATTATAAAAATCGATGATAGAAGAGGCTCACAAGGCCTCTTTTTTTGTTTCACATCTCTACCAATTTGGCTTAATCTATATTTTTTATACCACTTTAAGCCACTTTCGTTTTTAAATTTGGCTTAATCTATGTATTTTTATATCGTTTAAGCCACTTTTGTTATGGTAGGAAGAGAAAAAGAAGTTCAATTACTTGATAATAAGTATAAATCAGATAAGTCAGAGTTTGTTGCTGTTTTTGGTCGTCGTCGCGTAGGTAAAACCTACTTGGTTCGAAGTGTTTTTCAAGATAAAATGACGTTTCAATTTACAGGATTAGCCAACGCATCGATTACTAAACAGTTGATTAATTTCGAATTAACATTGAACGAGCAGTTTCCAAGATTAAATTCAACAAAAATCGTCAATTGGTTAGATGCGTTTCAACAGATTAAATTACTCGTGAATCAATCTTCTCAATCAAAAAAAGTCATTTTTATCGATGAACTTCCTTGGTTAGATACTAGAAATAGTGATTTTATTCAAGCTTTAGAACATTTTTGGAATAGTTGGGCCTCTCATCGTAAAGACATCTTATTAATTGTTTGTGGTTCTTCCGCCTCTTGGATGATAAATAAATTGATTAATAACAAAGGAGGTTTACACAACCGTATTACAGCAAAATTAAAGATAGAGCCATTTAAACTATCAGAATGTAAGGAATTTGTAAAACACAAAAACATATTATTAAGTAATTATCATTTGATTGAACTTTATATGGTTTTTGGAGGTATTCCTTATTATTGGGAGTCAATTGAAAAAGGGAAAAGTGTATTTCAATTGGTACAACAAACTTGTTTTGATGATAATGGGATTTTAAAAACAGAATTTTTGACCGTGTTCAAATCTTTATTTACACATGGCGAAAAACATGAATTAATCATTGAAGCTATTGCTAAAAAGAATAAAGGTTTGTCTCGTGAAGAGATCTTGAAAACTACCCAATTATCAAATGGAGGCAGTCTTACACGCATGTTAAGAGAATTAGAAGAAAGCGGATTTATTCGAAGTTATACTCCTATAGGCAAAAAGTCAAAAAATACCTTGTATCAATTAGTGGATTTTTACAGTTCATTTTATTTAAAATTTATAAAACCAAATGAAAAGCAAGAAGTGAATTGGTTGAGTAAAATTGATACGCCTGAATATTTAAATTGGGTAGGTTATGCTTTTGAACAAGTTTGTTTTTATCATATTCAAGAGATTAAAAAGGAATTAGGTATAAGCGGGATTGACTCCCAACAATTTAGCTGGAAAAGTACCTTATCAGAAAATGGTGCTCAAATCGATATGATTATTGATCGTAGTGATAAAACGATAAATGTATGTGAAATGAAATTTGCATCGGCAGAGTTTTCAATAGATAAAAAATATGATTTGAATTTGAGAAATAAAATTGCTGTATTTAAGGAAGAAACAAAAACGAAAAAATCGGTTCATTTGACAATGATAACACCTTATGGTTTAAAGCAAAATGAATATACAGCAATGGTGCAAAATTCAATTACCATAGATGCATTTTTCTAAATCTCCAATTTGGCTTAATCTATACTTTTTACACCACTTTAAGCCACTTTCGTTGTAACGAGTTGATTTTATTTAAAATACTCTTGATAAAAATCTTTGTAAACATCTAGATTTTTACTTTCAAAAAGTATTTTCAAACTATTCTGTGAAATCATATATATCGGTAGGCCTGTATATTCTTTAATGAATTTAACATCCGTTTTGAATGCTTTGATGTATGTATCTCCCTCGGTTTGAGTAAATGATTTTAGGATAATCACACTTTGATCTGATTCGTATAATTTAGAACTTACCGTAATATCCATTTTTTCAAATACCTCATCATTAAACGAAGAAATTTTATTTTTTGCTGCATTAGAATTACTGTTTTTGTCTAAAAATAAAATAATCCAAAGTGGTTCGCCCTCTTCATACGTGAAAGGGAATTCTTTTTTGAAAACAACAGGTTCGAATTTTGAATACCCCTTCTCTAGTATATCCGCCATTTCTTTGGCTTTTATGGATTCTGAAGTACCCGGATAAGCTTTAATCAATTCATTTAAAATTGGATAAATTGATTTTTTATCCTCTGTAGATGATGCTGTGGCCATTGCTCTAAGTAAAATGAACTTCGGCTTAATCTCAATATTGGCATCTACTTCACTCGTTAAACAAGCGGTAATTACCTCGCTATACTTTTTCTGACGATATTTTTCTAGAATAGCTAAATATTGTTCTTCATTTTTCTTTTCTTGTTCTTTTTGTTTAATAAAAAAATTGGGATCTCTTAAATAACTTGCATAGTCAGAATTAGGGTAATTCGTTAAGATATAGTTGCGATGAGGAATCGATTTACTCGCGTCTTTTTCATTTAATTTATAAAGTTGAAAAGCCGCTAACAAATTGTAATTACTCTGATAGTTACGTGCTAATATGTCTTGAAAACAAGTTGAAGCTAATTTTACTTCATTTAATTGTTCTTTATAGATAAGACCTGCTTCATATTCAGCAGCAACTAATTTTGCTAAAGCACTATCCACATCTTTTTTATTTAATGGTAGTTTTTTTGAAAGATATTCAATAGTAAGGGTATCTGACGCTTCAGTTGAATTAGTTAGTGTGATTTTACCTTTCGTAGAAGTATCGGATAGAACTAAGACTATTTTGTCGCTACGTCTCCAATCATCTTCATTATCTCGTGCCCCCCAATTTTTCTTAAATTCACTAAATCCATCCGCTTTTGTTTTTGCATTATTCCAATACCAATTGTTACTAGAGGGATTATTTAATTCTTCAGCAATCTGTTTGGCAATTTTTGCCTGCATTTTTGCCTTTTCCTCTCGCTCTTTACGAGCAATATCATCTTTGATTTTTTTGATTGTCTTTTTGATATAATTTTCTCGGTCTTTTTCTGACATCGCAGCAATGCGTAACAAACTATCTTGTGTTTCAAAAATTGTAACAGACTCTACAAGTTTCTTGAGTTTAATTGCTTTTTTACGAATTTCATCCCCATTTGGATAATTTTCAGGCATCACATTTGAACAACTATCGTAGTATTTTTGAGCTTTTACATACTGTTTATCTTGAAACGAAATGGTACCCAATCGATCGTAACTAATGGCTTGCTGACGTTTATTATTAGTTGAATAATAAGTGGATTTATGAAGTAAACCGATCGCTTCGGTTTTATTTTTTTCTTGAAGGGCAATATCAGCCAAAGCATAATACAATTGGTCTCTGTAATCAGCATTTTTTTCATCCTTCAAAAGCTTTGTTAATTCTTTTTTCACTTTCTCATCTCGACCAAGAAATGCACGATTTATACGTGCATTAAATTGCATTTCAAAAGGTGAAGCTGCTGATTTAACCACAAGATTAAAATTATTTTTAGCATTTTCAGGGTTTTTATTCAAGGAATATAGCTGACCTAAAATAAAGTTCGCACGAATTTTTTGTTGTTTGTTATTTGTTAATTTAATTGCTTTCTCTAATGCCTCGATCGCTTTTGAATAATCTTCTTCAGCTATGCAAAAAGAAGCTTTCGTAAAATAATATTCTGCCTTTACTATTTTGGTAATTTTAGGCGGTTCTTTAAGTGCATTTTTCTCTTTTTTAGCGAAAAGCTTTTTGGTTTTTTCTATAAAATTGAATTTATTAGCTGCTTCTTCTTTTTCTTGTTTTTCAATGATTTCATCCATTTCAAGAATCAAGTTTCGAGCATCGTTTTGTCTTCCTTGTGCAATTTTATTTTTAATCAGCCAGATTCGAGCAATATAAGTAGATTTATCATTCTTGAATAATTCTTTTACGAATTCAAAATTTTTAGATGAAATTTCATAATCTCTTCGAAGAAAATATGCTTGTCCTATCAGATTCCAATTTTCATCAATCCAACGATTATATTCTACTTTTTTTCCTTCTGGACGTTCCATCGAAGGCATACAATGGTTTCGAATGACCTTTGTACATTTAACAATTGCTGTATCTATTGCGGGTAACATTCCAGCAACTTCTTTTTCATTGGGATTGGATTCAACAGGTAGGATAGAATAAAAATCTTCTTTTTTATTTTCTCGATATGTATTTAATGAATTTTTAATTAATTCATTTGCATTGAAGTAGCCATTATATTTTGCAGTAGTACTATGGTATGTTCTATTGATAAATGTATTGTTTTCCGTAGAGCAACTTGCAAGGAAAAAGATTCCTAAAATTAGACTAACAAATAGAAAAACAAACTTTTTAATCAGCATTGAAATGAGTCAAAATGATATAACGTTGAAAAGAATCTTTTATTGTTTTCTTCTCAAAGAGGTTAAAAATACAAGTTTCGCAGTGAATTACAAACTGATCTAATGATAGATATCTTTTCGATGACCAATGTTAATGATATTTATGATTAATTGTGTATCGAAAATTTCATAGATTACACGATAATTTCCAATACGTATTCTGTAACCATCGCGTCCTTTTAGTTTTTTGCTACCGATAGGTCTAGGATTATCGCTAAGTTGAATAATAGCAGATTTTATTTTTCCATAAAATGGTTCAGGGATTTTAGACAACTCTTTAAAAGCTAGTTTTGTGAATGTAATTTTATACATTAACTTTTAAGGTTTCTTTTGCTTTCAATAGAAGCGAATACATCCTCCATGGAAAAGCGTTCTCCAGAATCTGATTCTTTAGCTGCATCAAAAAGTTTTAAATCTTCTAACTCGTCTAACTCAGTGAGTAACTGATTATATTCGTTTATCGACAATATAACTGAAACCTTTTTACCGTTTTCATCAGTAATATATTTAGGATGTAAAGTCATTTTTCATAGTGTAAAACGTTCATATAAAATTAGAAAAATTTATTTAAAACTAAAAGTGTTTGAAGACGACAAATGATACGTTTACATATATTTCAAAGTTTTAGACTTTTGAATGTGAATTTCATTCGATACTATATAGAATATCATATATTAAATAGCTTTACCTTTGTAAAAAAATGGAATTATGGCTCACGTTGGGATTATTATGGGTAGCAAGTCAGACTTGCCAATTATGCAAGAAGCAGCAACGATCTTGAAAGAACTTGGTGTATCTTACGAAATAAATGTTGTTTCAGCACACAGAACACCAGAATTGATGTTTGATTATGCTAAAAATGCTCATACACGTGGGATTAAAGTAATTATAGCAGGTGCAGGAGGTGCAGCACATTTACCTGGTATGACGGCTTCTTTGACACCTCTTCCTGTAATTGGTGTTCCCGTAAAATCAAGTAACTCAATTGACGGTTGGGATAGTATTTTGTCTATCCTTCAAATGCCAAATGGAATTCCAGTTGCAACTGTGGCTTTAAATGCTGCAAAAAATGCAGGTATTTTAGCGGCAAAAATGATTGCTACTTCAGATGAAGCATTGTTGCAACGACTATCAGATTACATGGAAAGTCTTAAAAACGCTGTGATAGAAAGTGCTAAGGAAGTAAAGGCTTAAAAACAGCATAAATTTTATTAAATTCGTTCTTTTTTAGCTTTAGGAATGAAAGTATTAGTTATCAATAAATCAAACAACGAACTTCCAGCTTACGAAACAATTGGTTCAGCAGGTTTGGATATACGTGCATTTATCGAAGAGTCAATTACACTGAACCCTTTTGAGCGTAAATTAATCAAAACAGGATTGTTTCTAGAAATTCCGGTTGGATACGAAGCACAAGTACGCCCACGAAGTGGTTTCGCTTTGAAAAATGGAGTAACAGTATTGAATACTCCTGGAACAATTGATGCAGATTACAGAGGAGAGGTTGGAGTAATTTTGATTAACTTATCACAAGAAAAAGTTGAAATTCATTCAGGGGATCGCATTGCACAATTGGTTTTTGCAAAAGTAGAACAAGCCGAATGGACTGAAGTTGAAACGCTTTCTGAAACTGAAAGAGGTGAAGGAGGTTTTGGTAGTACAGGTAAAAAATAAGAAAAAATGAAAGTAATTGTTCCTATGGCGGGAAGAGGAAGCCGCCTTCGTCCACATACATTAACTACTCCAAAACCATTGGTTCCTGTTGGTGGGAAACCGATTGTTCACCGTTTAGTAGAGGATATTGCTGCAGTATGCGAAGATAAAATCGAAGAGATAGCGTTTGTTATTGGTGATTTTGGTATAGAAGTGGAAAAAGAACTAATTGCAGTAGCAGAAAAATTAGGAGCTAAAGGAACTATTTGTTACCAAGATAAACCATTAGGAACTGCACATGCAGTATGGTGTGCGAAAGAATTATTGGATGGACCAGTGGTGGTTGCATTTGCAGATACACTTTTTAAAGCTAATTTTAAATTAGATAGTTCGGTAGATGGTATTTTATGGGTAAAACAAATTGAAGACCCATCTGCTTTTGGGGTGATTCAAATGAATGAGAGCGGTGCTATTGTAGATTTCGTGGAAAAACCAAAAACGTTTGTTTCTGATTTAGCCATGATAGGAATTTATTATTTCAAAGAAGGAAAAGATTTATTAACTGAAATTAATTACTTATTGGAAAATGAAGTAATTAAAAGTGGTGAATACCAACTTCCTGATGCATTGAGACGTTTGGTAGAAAAAGGACAAACATTCAAACCAGGAGAAGTAAATGAATGGTTAGACTGTGGTAATAAAGAAGTTACTGTTTATACAAACCAAAGAGTATTAGAATTCGACAAAGAAAAAGGGTTGAATACAGTAGATAATTCAGTTACACTAATTAACTCCGTGATTATTCCGCCATGTTACGTTGGTAAAGATGTTATTCTTGAAAATGCTATAGTTGGTCCACATGTTTCATTAGGGAGTGCAACCAAAGTATCAAATTCTGTAATTTCCAATACGATAGTTCAAGAAAATTCGTTCATTTCTAACGCTAATTTGAAAGACTCCATGATTGGAAATTTTGCTGCATTTCGTGGTAAGCCATCTGACATTAGTCTGGGCGATTATTCAACCATTGACTAAATGAATAAATATATAGGTATTTTTTTATTGATTTTTATTGTTTTATCATGTGGTAAGGCAAAAGAAATTACTCAACTCAATTCACAAGTAAACGCTCGATACATAGAGATGTTTCATGAAGGTGTGAGATACAATCAAAAAAAACAATATCAGAATGCTATTCATGTTTTTGAGGCATGTACTAAATTAAATGAATTAGATGATGCTGCCTTGTACCTACTTTCTGAAGTGTATTTAAAAACTGGACAAAAAGAACGTTCGATAGACGCATTGCAAAAAGCAATGAAACTTGATCCTAAGAACCAATGGTATAAACGAGAATTAGCATATAAATATCACGAAATTGGAAACTACAAACAAGCCATTTTAGCTTATAAAGATTTATTAAAAGAAAATAGTGAAAATCCAGATTGGTTAATTTCCTTATCGGAGTGTTATTTCAAAAACAATCAATTGAATGAGTCTTACCAAACGATGGAAAGGATAGAACAAATTATTGGTTCGAATCCAGAAATTATCATTGAAAAATACCGGATTTTATTCTTTCAAAAAAAATATGCTCAAGGAGAAAAATTATTAATAGATGGGTTAAAAAACTTCCCTAGTCACCCAGATATTTTAGCCATTTTAGCGGATTATTATTTCGATAGTAAACAAGATAAAAAAGCCTTGGATTTATTAAAGAAATTATCAGAAGTTGATCCAAACAATGGAAACGTTCATCTTACTTTGGCACAACACTATATGCAAAATAATGATTTGCAAAATACATTCAAGGAATTGAAACTAGCTTACTTGTGTCCAGAAATTCCGCTTGACAACAAAACAAGACTGCTGATGTATTTTTATGATACCCAAGCAAAATTAGATAAAAATGTTATTGAATTAGGAAACATACTCGTATCACAGTATCCAGATGAAGCAAAAGCTCATACTTTGTTAGGGGATTTATTAATGAAAGATAATAATGAAGTTTTAGCTTTAGCATCATATAAAAAAGCGATTGAACTAGACCCTTCAAAGTATACTATTTTCGAACAAGTTTTAGTGATGGAATATGAATTCCAACAATATGAATTACTTTATAATGACGGTCTAAAAGCAGTAGAGCTTTTTCCTTCTTATGGAAAAGTATATTTATTAGCAGGTACTGCAGCCAATCAAATCAAAAAATATAAAGAAGCTATTGAATTACTTGAAGTTGGGATAGATTTAATCACGAATAATCCAGCGCTTAAAGCAGAGTTTTTAGCACAAATAGGCCAAGCTTATTTTAAACTAAAAAAACTTCCTGAAGCTAAAAAAAGCTATGATGAAGCCATAGAACTTTCGCCAGCTAACACATTGAACTTAAATAACTACGCCTATTACTTAGCAGTAGAAAAAACAGATTTAGATAAAGCAGAGAAGTATATTTTACAGGTTTTAGAGGTAAATCCAAAAGACTATCATTTTCTAGATACTTATGGTTGGGTTTTGTTTCAGAAAGGTGATTTTCAAAAAGCTTTAGAAACATTTGAAAAAGCGATTACTTCAAACCCAAAAGAACCGCTAATCAATGAACATTTGGGCGACTGCTATTACAAGGTAGGAAAACAAAAAGAGGCTGTAGAATATTGGAAAAAAGCTTTAGAACACGGTTCAAAAAATTTAAGTTTACCAAAAAAGATTGAAAAGAAATCGTATTATGATCCTGCGTTTTAAAATTCTTTATATTTTATTTTTTGTAGCAGGGATGTCTTCTTGTTCTAAAAAATTAGTTGGTGAAACTCCTGTGAAGTTAGAAAGAAAAAAAACGGAAGAATTAACCAATAAATTAGATAGTCTATCAAAACAAATTCCAACAACTTTTTATTCTAAAATCAGTACAAAATATACTGATACCAATCAAAATTTGTCATTTAAAACTTCTGTAACCATATTGAAAGATAGTGTTTTTACAGCTTTAGTGTCATACGCCGGGATACCAATAATAAATGCCTTTATCAATAAAGATTCCTTGCAGTTTACTAATAAAAAAGATAAATGCTATACCAAAACTACTTTGGCTCATTTGAAAGAACAATTTGGAGTTGCATTTGATTTTCAGAACTTACAGCAATTATTTTTAGGAATACCACTAAACTATCAAGCCTCTTCTAAATATTATCAAATTCATAATCCTTTTGATTACATCATTTCAAACTACAGAAAGCGAGAAATCAGAAAATTAGAACGTAAAGACTGGGATGATTTTATTATTAAATATTATTTAAATCCCGATTTAAAATCACTAAAAAAATTAGTAATTGAAAACCCCAAAGAGAATAATTTTATCATAATCAATTATCTAAAATATCAATTTGAAAATGGGTTTAATGTACCCTCAGAAGTAACAATAGATGTGAAAACAAATAAAAACCACATTGAAGTGCAACTTGATTATGAGAAATTAGAAATTAATGAACCACAAGATATTTTCTTCTCGATACCGGAAAATTATGAAGTTTGTAATTAAATATATCTTTCTCGTTTTAATTTGCTTTTTTTCAGGGTTTTCTATAGCTCAAAAAACCAGTGAAAAGTTAAAACGTGAACAAGAAAAATTAGAAAAAAGTATTTCTGTAACTAAAGGTTTATTGCGTAAAACAAAGAAAAATTCGCAGGCGACAATTTCAGAGTTACGCGTATTAGAAAATCAATTAAAACATAGAGAAGAATTACTTGCAAACTTTGAAGATCAAATCAAAGATGCTGAAATTCAAATAGAAGAAAAAACACAACAGATAGATGATCTTGAAAAAAAACTGAAATTATTGGTTTTTCAATATAAACATTTATTGATTTATGCATATAAACATCGTAGTAAATCAGGACAATGGATGTATATTTTTTCTGCTAAAAGTTACAACGAAGCACTAAAACGTAAGAAATATTTGGAAAAAATTGCTGAATTACAACGTAAACAAAAACGTCTAATTGAACAACATCAAAATCTAATTTCAATAGAAAAAACTGAAATCGAGTCAGAAAAGAAAGAAAAAGAACTTATTGCTGACGAAAAACGAAAAGAGAAAGAAAATTTAGAAATCGATAAACGTACTAAGGAAACAAACCTGACGAAATTAAAGAAAGAAGAGACTCGTTTAGCGGCTGAAATGAAATTGAGTGAAAACAAAAAAATCATTTTAAAACAGCGCATTCGTGAGGCTATAAATGCTGAAATTGCAGCTGATGAAGCAAGACGTAAGGCACGTGAAGAAAAAGAACGTAAAAAATTAGAGAAAGAGCGCTTAGCAAAAAATAATACATCTACATCAAATACAACTACAGCTTCAACGAAATCAAATACAAAAACGACTACAATTGGTGAAGATGAACCTGAAGAAACGGTAAAACGTCCACTCACCATTACTGAGACGAAAGAAGTTGCTTTAAATCAAAGTTTTGAAAGTAACAGAGGACGATTGCCTTGGCCGGTTTCAAGTGGTACGATTACTGAAGGTTATGGTAAAAACCCACATCCAAAGATTAAAAATTTATATACTAACAATAACGGTATTGATATCAGTACGAACAGAGGTTCTTCAGTAAGAGCAGTTTTTGAAGGCGAGGTAACAAGTGTACTATCTATTCCTGGGGCAGGTAAAGTTGTCATCATTAAACATGGTAACTACAGAACAGTATACAGTAACTTACAGGATGTTCATGTAGGTGTAGGAAGTAAAGTAAAAACAAAGCAATCAATCGGTTCTTTGTTACCGGATGATGACGATGTACTTTCTGTATCACATTTTGAAATACACCAAGTATCAAATGGACAAATAAACAGAATGAACCCAACTAATTGGATAGCAAGATAAGATATGTTTACAGGGATAATTGAACAACTAGCAGTTGTAAAAAAAGTAGTAAAAGAAGCGGAAAATTTACACATTACATTAGAAGCAGCTTTTACGCAAGAATTGAAAATTGACCAAAGTGTTGCACACAATGGAATTTGTTTAACTGTCGTACACATTGAAGGAAAGGAATATACTGTGACTGCTATCCGTGAAACGATTGAAAAAACGAACATTGGACATTGGTCTGAGGGGTCAAAAGTAAATGTAGAACGCTGTATGCAAATGAATGGACGTTTGGACGGACACATTGTACAAGGACATGTTGATGTAACAGGAACTTGTGTGGCAATTGAGGACCAACAAGGAAGTTGGAAATTTACATTCAAACATCCAGAAGATCAAGTAACAGTGGAAAAAGGTTCTATTACAGTAAATGGGACTAGTTTGACTGTAGTTGATTCTCAAAAAGAGACCTTTTCCGTTTGTATCATTCCGTATACGTATGAACATACGAATTTTCACCAGTTGAAAGTAGGTGATACCGTGAACTTAGAATTTGATATCATTGGAAAATATGTAGCAAAATTGTTTGCGCATAACCTTCCAAAATAAATAGTAATAAATAAATTTGTTAACCAAAATAAAACGAAAATGGCTGATATTCATTCTTATGACTTTAAAGGAAAACGTGCTTTAATCCGCGTAGATTTTAACGTTCCTTTGGATAAAGAAACATTAACAATTACTGATGATACACGTATTCGTGCAGCATTACCTACCATCAAACATATTCTAAGTGCGGGTGGAAGTGTAGTTTTAATGTCACATTTAGGAAGACCGAAAGAAGGACCTGAGGATAAATTTTCGTTAAAACACATAGTGAAGCACACGGCTGAATTATTGCAAACAGAAGTGAAATTTGCAAACGATTGTATTGGTGCTGAGGCATTTGAAATGAGTGCAAATTTACAAGCAGGTGAAGTATTATTACTAGAAAACTTACGTTTTTACAAGCAAGAAACAGCAGGTACTGAAAGTTTCGCAGAGAGTTTAGCAAAACATGGTGACGTATATGTGAATGATGCGTTTGGTACTGCACACAGAGCGCATGCAAGTACTGCAATCATCGCTAAATATTTCCCGAATGATAAAATGTTTGGTTACTTATTAGAAGCTGAAATTAAAAGCGTGGATAAAGTATTAAACAGCGATGAAAAACCATTAACTGCGATTGTTGGTGGAGCTAAAGTTTCTTCAAAGATTACCATCATTGAGCGATTACTTGATAAAGTGGATAACCTAATCGTAGGTGGAGGAATGGCATTTACCTTTGTGAAAGCACAAGGGGGTGAAGTAGGTGGTTCTTTGGTAGAAGACGATTATTTAGATGTTGCGCGTAAGATTTTAACAGAAGCAAAAGCAAAAGGAGTAAATGTTTACATACCAAAAGATGCAGTAATAGCAGATGCTTTTTCAAACGAAGCAAATCGTAAAACAGTTCCTTCTGACCAAATTCCTACAGGGTGGATGGGCCTAGATACAGGAGCTGAAACATCGAAAGATTGTGCGGAAATCTTGAAAAATTCCAAATTGATTTTATGGAATGGACCTATGGGAGTATTCGAAATGGACAATTTCCAACAAGGTACAAAAGACGTTGCAAACGCAATCGTAGAAGCAACAGCAAACAATGGTGCTTTTTCATTAATTGGTGGAGGTGACTCTGTTGCAGCTATCAATAAATTCAATTTAGCAGACAAAGTGAGCTACGTTTCAACAGGAGGGGGTGCGATGTTAGAATACTTGGAAGGAATCGAATTACCAGGTATCAAAGCGATAAACGAATAGATTATAAAAAGATAAAAAAACCCATGAAAATTTTAAATTTTCATGGGTTTTTTATTGAAATTATTTGTTGAAATTTGATCTAATAAGGAGTTATCGGTTAAAAGAGAGCGCTTGAAGGTACTTAATTAAAAAAGTCAAACAGATTATGAATTAAATCCTCATTCTTAATCCATAATTTATAACCAAAATATTTCTATATCCCTTACCTTTGTAGGGTATGGAAGAGCAATTAAGACCGATTACGGATTGGATCCCTTTAACGAAACAAGAAGTTGAAAAACGTGGTTGGGATGAAGTAGATGTTGTACTGATTTCGGGAGATGCTTACGTGGATCATCCAGCCTTTGGTACGGCGGTGATTGGACGTATCATTGAAGATGAAGGTTTCCGTATTGCGATTGTTGCGCAACCCAACTGGAAAGACGATTTACGTGATTTCAAAAAATTTGGAAAACCAAAGTACTTTTTTGGAGTTACCGCAGGTTGTATGGATTCGATGGTGAACCATTACACAGCCAACAAACGTTTGCGCTCTACTGATGCATACACCCCTGGTGGTGAAGCTGGTTATCGTCCTGATTATGCTACGATTGTTTATTCCAACATTCTAAAAAGATTATATCCTGACGTTCCGGTATTAATCGGAGGAATTGAAGCGAGTTTGCGAAGAGTTACCCATTACGATTATTGGAAAGATGCATTGATGCCTTCAATTTTAGTCGATTCCAAAGCGGATATGTTAGTGTATGGAATGGGAGAACAACCTTTGCGTGAAATGTTGCGCTTATTGAAAAAAGGAGTGCCATTTCATTCATTAAAAACACTCAAACAAGTTGCTTTCTTACAAGATAAATCGGAAGAATTACCAAAAAACAAACAGTGGGAAACTGTAGAATTAGCAAGTCACGAAGTTTGTCTACAAGATAAAATCAAATACGCTGCGAATTTTAAGATCGTAGAAGTTGAGTCAAATAAATGGGAAGCGAATCGCATAATACAACATGTTGGTAATCAAACATTGATTATTAATCCGCCTTACAAAACGATGACGGAAAAGGAAATAGATAAATCATTCGATTTGCCTTACACACGTTTACCTCATCCGAAATACAAAAAACGAGGTGCCATTCCAGCATACGATATGATCAAGTTCTCCATCAATATGCATAGAGGTTGTTTTGGTGGATGTAGTTTTTGTACGATTTCTGCTCATCAAGGAAAATTCATTGCCTCTCGCAGTGAAGCATCCGTTATGAAGGAATTGGAAGAAGTTACCAAGCACCCTGAATTTAGAGGTTATATCTCGGATTTAGGAGGACCTTCAGCGAATATGTATCAAATGAAAGGGAAAGATGAAGAAATATGCAATCGTTGTACGAGTCCGAGTTGTATTCATCCTGTCATTTGTTCGAATTTAGATACATCACACAAGCCATTAACCCAACTTTACCGAAAAGTAGACGCACATCCAAAAGTGAAAAAAGCCTTTATTGGTTCTGGTATTCGCTACGATTTGTTGGTTGATGATTTTAATAAAAATAACGAAGACGGAAACCACGACGAATACATCGAACAAGTGGTAACAAGACACGTTTCTGGACGTTTGAAAGTAGCACCCGAGCATACATCCGATGCTACTTTGCGTGTGATGCGTAAACCATCGTTTAAATATTTCCAAAAGTTCAAAGAAAAATACGATGCCATTTCAGAAAAGCACCATTTGAATCAACCGTTAGTTCCTTATTTTATATCTTCTCACCCTGGTTGTGAAGAAGAAGATATGGCAAATTTAGCAGCGGAAACAAAAGATTTAGGATTTCAATTGGAGCAAGTTCAAGACTTCACTCCTACTCCAATGACTGTTGCCGAGGTTATATATTATTCTGGGGTGCATCCATATACACTGAAGCCGGTGAAAACGGTAAAAACCAAAGAAGAGAAATTGAATCAAAATCGTTTTTTCTTTTGGTACAAACGTGAAAACCGTGAGTGGATCAAATCGAGGTTGCAGAAAGTGAATCGACCAGACCTTGCCGAACGATTATTAGGGGATGAAGTAGAAGAAAAAAAGTCATATGCACCACCGAAAAAAACGGAGAAAAAACATACTTCTACAAATCAATCACATACGAAAAGTGACAAAAAAAGAGATCTTCCGCCTTGGTTAGCTAATCGTCGGAAAAAGTAGAAATTACATGGGATAGAAAAATTCCAAATTAAATTTAATGAATTTATTAACAGAGCATATTAATAACTTTATCTGCTCAAAAATGAAATTCATCGACGAATCAGCATTAATTTTGAAGCATAGAAACAGACCTAAATCGAGTATAATGAATATAGAAGCTATCCAATTAGAAATTGAAACATTAAAGTCAAAATTGACAGGTAATTTGTTTGAAGATGGGGAAACTCAACAAGCAATTTATGAGTTGAAAAAACAATTAAATCCAGCAATCGCAGAAAACCCGATGTTGGAAGAAGAAGAAGAGTGTTTGTATTGTGGAAGTTAATTTGATCCGTAAAAAATTAGTTTCGGTATAAACCAAAACAAAAGGCTAATCGTTTGATTAGCCTTTTGTTTTTTACATATCAGATGGTTTTTGTTTTCTATTACTGAATACCCTTAATAGGTGAATTTTATCATTTTGAACAGAATAAAAAATGGTTATTTGTGGAATAACAACCAAATATCTTACATTTTTATAGTCTGAAATTGGAAAAGTGAAAGGGTTTTTCTGAATCAAATTAATGGAATAATCCATTTGAAAAATGAAATTTAAAATTTCTTTCTCCGAAAAATAATTTTCTAAATAACAAATACATTCATCATAATCATCTAATGCAATCTCAGTCCATGTAATCTGCATTATTTGAAATATTTAGGGTGTCTATTCTTCATTTCAGACATTACTTCTTCATGAGAAAACGTTTTATTGCTTTCAACTTGATTTAGTGCTTCGTCAATTGCTCTTTTTTGTAAATCTGAAAGTTGAAATTCATCATCACTTTTAATAGTAACAAAATCAAGACTTTGAATGAAATTTAGAAAAGCAACCGCTTTATTATCATTTATATCTAAGGTAACTCTCATAATTAAAAGTTTAAACTGAAAATTAATCAATTATTGTAAAGATACAAACCTAATTTATAGAAATAAAAAAACTTCTTCCGAATTTCAGAAGAAGTTTTTTATTCACTTTACAACAAATCATTCGCAAGATTAGCAAGTTCTGAACGTTCTCCTTTTTCGAGTTTGACATTTGCAAACAGTTTTTGATTTTTCAATCGATCGATGATATAAGCCAACCCACAACTGTGTTCGTCAAGGTATGGTGTATCTATTTGTTTTAAATCTCCCGTAAAAATGATTTTGGTGTTTTCACCTGCACGCGTGATGATTGTTTTCACTTCGTGCGGTGTTAAGTTTTGAGCTTCATCAATGATGAAAAGAATGTTAGACAAACTTCTACCACGTATGAACGCAAGCGGAGTAATTACCAATTTTCCATCTTTTTCCATTTCAACAATGGCACGGTGTTTTTTCTCCGTTTCGTTAAACTGTGATTTGATGAATTTCAAGTTATCCCACAATGGTTCCATATAAGGAGCAATTTTATCATTGGCATCCCCCGGAAGGAAGCCGATTTCTTTGTTAGAAAGAGGCACCAAAGGACGAGCGAGGATAATTTGTTGGTACTGATTGTGTTGCTCTAAAGCACTCGCTAATGCTAGCAAAGTTTTACCCGTTCCAGCTACACCCTCTAAAGCGATTAATTTAATGTCATTATTAAGTAATGCATGTAAAGCAAATGCTTGTTCTGCATTTTTAGCCTTAATACCATACACGTAATTTTTATCTACTCGATCAATGTTATCCGTAATTGGGTTGTAATAAGCTAACGTAGAAGTTTTTCCATTTTTAAGAACGTAATACCCATTCGCCATTTTTTTATTTCCCAAAATACCACTTTCAGGAATACTCTCTTTAAGATATAGATCACGAATGATTTCACTATCCAGATTTTCTATATGGCTGTAAGCTGTTTCGTCGAGAATATCGCTATCTACTTTACCCGTTTCATAGTCCTCTGAATGCAATCCAAGGGCTTTTGCTTTAATTCTGAGGTTGATGTCTTTGGTGACAAGGATCACATCTTTTGTTGATTCTGTTTCTTTTAGAACCAAGGCACTATTAATGATTTTGTGGTCATTTTTACCAACAGAAAAGATGTATTCTGCATTGTATTCTTTTGGACTACTATCCAGAATAATTTTAAAGCGACCTAAGTCGGAACCACCTAATTTAACCCAGGATTGAAGATTGCCTGTTCCGGCGATTTTGTCAATTGAACGAATTACTTCACGCGCGGCAAAATTTTTAATATCATTGCCTACTTTAAACTTATCTAACTCTTCCAATACCGTGATTGGAATTGCCACATCGCTTTTTTTAAAGTTAACAAGCGAGTGATGGTCGTGTAATAGCACCGATGTGTCTAACACGTAGATTTTTTGTTTCTTAGCCATGGCTGTGTTTTTTTACTAAAAGTACTTGTGAATACATTCACGTTTACTGGTTACTCATTTACGTTTTCCAAACAAAAATGTGAATAGCAAAAAAGGTAACGAATTAATATTCAGTTAATTTATAAGTGATTAATAATTAATTCGTGGCCGAAATTTTCTTTTCAATGAACTTAATACAAGTTACAAAAATTTAATCTACAATACAAATAAATCTTGTGCGATTTTATCTGCCCAATTCTTTCCCTCGTCTGTTAAACGGATACGTGATTCATTTTGGGAAATCCATCCTTTAGTAATGAAATCGGATAAGGTGGTATTAAATACTGTTGGCAACGGTAAAATATATGAAAGTTGTTGTAAATCAACCCCCCATTGTGTTCTTAATCCAACTAATAGCAATTCATTAAATCGATTTTCGGGGGTTAATAATTCAAAATCGTAAGCAGGGTCTTCGCTTTCAATCCCCTTTATATATTGTGAATTGTTTGCTATGTTCCAAGAACGGTATTTTCCATCAAAAGAATGTGCTGAAGGACCTACTCCAAGGTACGCTTCTCCTTTCCAATAACTGGAATTATGTTTGGAATAAAAATCAGGTAAACCAAAGTTGGAAATTTCATAATGATCAAACCCAGCATTTTTTAATTTTCGTTGCAAAACTTCAAATTGAAGTGCTTGATTTTCATTCGAAGGAGCATTGATTTTTTTGGATTTCACCCAAGAAGCTAGCGCTGTTTTATCTTCAATAGTTAAACAATATGCAGAAATGTGTTGCACACCTAATTGTAAAGCGGTATCAATTTCTTGTTCCCAATCAGTTATTGTTAAATCAGGTAAACCATAAATCAAATCTATACTGATGTTTTTAATTCCTGCTTTTTGTGCTGTAGGAATACAAGATAAACTTTGTTCTACAGTATGTGCACGATTCATCCATTTCATTACGGAAGGATTGAACGATTGCAAACCAATACTCAAACGATTAATACCAGAACGTGCCCACATTTCCACTTTTTCAAGATCAATATCATCCGGATTCGCTTCTAGGGTGATTTCTGCAGTTTCATTTACCAAAAAATGGCTGTAAATCGTTTCAATTATTATTTTTAACTCGTTTTCAGTCAATAAACTAGGGGTTCCTCCTCCAAAATAAATTGTTTTAATAGCATCATTTTGAATACTTTCTTTTCGATGAATTAATTCATTAACAATACAATGTATCATTCTCTCTCGATAAGATTCAAACGTAGTACTGAAATGAAAATCACAATAAGAACATTTTTGCTTACAAAATGGAATATGGATGTAAATACCTGCCATAACTAAATTTTAAGAATGCGTTTAACATAAGCATTATTAGTAGTCTTAATTTGAAATAGATACATCCCTTTCTGAAGGAAATCTGTATTCATTTTATAAACTATTCCAGAAGTAGAAAACGAAACTATAATTTTACCTGTCAAATCATAAATAGCAATTTCATTGATATTTTCATAGGTCGATTCAATTGTAATTTCGCTAGAAGAAATAGGATTTGGAACAACACTGATTTCATTTTGTATATTCAAACCAACAGTATCACAAAACGAACGAGTGATTGTTGATTTGAAAGTTGAATTAGGGGAAACAAAAGCGATAGTATCCATATTATTTTGAATCAAATACATACTACCACTTTGGAATTCACTCATTCCGTTGTGATTATAATCATTTATTGTTATATGATAACAACCAGGTGATAAACACATTTGTTGCTTTATCACTTTCCCTGGTGTATTATTATCATAAGGTCCACCACTATAAATAACCTCTTCTTTATTATTCGTGATTTTCCAATTTGTTTCGGCACCTTTATTATCTAAGGTCAGTAGATATGTATACTGCTTTGAATCATTTATTTGTGTAAAAGAATGAGCGATACTGTTATTCTTTGAAACTTCATCATTATCAGACATTACAGTAGCGGTAAACAAATGAGATCCTTGTCCAAATGATCTTTGAGGAAGAAAAACAGTATCTCTTTCATATTGGTTTAAGTTTCCTGACCAATTAATAGACTGGATTGTTTCACTATCATATTGATAAGAAATAATAGCATTTGTTAATTCGCTAGTACCTGCATTACCAATAATTACATAAGGTTTGATTAATTGATTACAATTACGTTTTACTAAATTAGTACCTGCATATAGTATAAATGCATCTCTTTTAATGGATTTACTTCCAAATGAGTACGCTCCTTCAACTTTTTCTTGAAGAGAATTAATTGGATCAAGCCAAGTCCTTAATCGAGTGGAATCAGTACCTAAACCATTCCAAGATTCTGAAATTTTCCCATAAAAATCAGTCATAAAATCTGAACTACAATACGAATCACCACCTCTCAATTGACCAATTAATAGATGGTTTTCATCAAATAAAGGGGAACCCGAAGATCCAACTTCAGTTATGCCATAATCCCAGTTTGTTCGCCAATGATTTTCAGGTTCAGATGGATTAAAAGCATCTGAGTGAAGACTATCTTTATCAATAGAAATCTTTTTAATATCAGCATACGGATGATGAATTCCCGTTCCATAGGTTGGAATTTTACCCGAATTATTCCAACCTGAAAAATACACATTCCAAGATGGATCAGGCATAGCATTTAACTGGCACAGCAGAAAATCTGTTAAATTACTTTTAGCAACTAAAGTTGAACCATTAATCACTTTATCTTGTGGACTATCAACCGACAGCCTGGATGTACCACAATCAGCTTGATCTGTTGGAGCTTCCCATCGAAAGCGATAAACCCAACTTTGTGGCTTTGAACCACAATGTAAAGCGGTCAATAAGTATGGTTTTAAGGGGCCTACAGTAGTATTCATCATGGTTCCCGTACACAAACCACCCGAACCATTTAGAATTAAAACAACAGCATTTCGTTGATTTTCAAAACCATTTCCCTGAGGACAATTCACATCAAAATTACAAATACCAGAATCATTTAATTTACGCTTTAAAATTCTTTCAATAGATTGATAACCATGAACAACCGTTTCTAATGTAAGCATAGAAGAATTCCTATTTTTCAGAGGTTCCTTCAATTCTATTATTACCTTTTCATCATAGATTAAATCTGTACCTAGGTAGTGTGAATCGTTGTTGTTCAAAGAGGTATAAGCACCGATATATGTATTCTTCGTTGCGCCGACTAAATATAAAGTTGAACCTTGTTTTAACTTAAATTGAGAAAAAACAACGTTGATAGAAATTGCTTTTTTACACCAAAATCCAAATTGGTACACAATACTTCCATCTTGGAGTGTATCTTTTTTAGCAAATTCAAGCACATTTAAATTAAGTGGAATAGGTTTACCATATTCCACCATTTTATCTCGAGAAGGATTTTTGAAAGACGTATCAATAGCAGGAAGCTCCTTGTAAATCTGAGTTTTAGAGATGCTTTTTCTTAGAATTTCAGGGAGACCTAAATCAGTTATTTGAGTCCAACTAATAGAAGCAAAAAATAATACAAATAAAAAAAGATAAATCCTCATTTGAACAGCTAAGCTATTAGTGTGAAAGTAAGGAATATATTAGAAATTACAAGATTTAATTATTAAATTAGTGTTTGGTGTTTTTTTAAATTGATCATCAAATAATTATTACACACTTTAATTTTTTTATAATTTAATGATTATCAAAAAATTGTTTCTAGTTCTTTATTTTTGTAAGGACTTAGGAACATTTAATACCTATTTTATACGTTATGAAGATATTGTTAGTTGAAGACGAAAAGAAAATGGCCACTTCTTTAAAAGTTGGTTTAGAAGAGCAAGGTATGCAAGTTGAGCTAGCTTTTAATGGTGCAGATGGATTGAATAAGTCAATGACACATATCTATGATGTTATAGTTTCAGATATTATGATGCCAGGAATTAGTGGATTAGAAATGTGTAAATCTTTGAGAGCACAAGCTATAGAAACCCCAATTCTTTTTTTAAGTGCATTGAGTACAACAGATAATAAAGTGGAAGGATTAGAAATTGGGGCAGATGATTATTTGGTAAAACCATTTGAATTTAAAGAACTTGTTGCTCGAATTAAAACACTTAAAAAACGAACTCATAGTTCAAATTCAAACAAAAATCAATTAATTATTAAAGATTTAATAATGAATTTGGAATCTCGCTCTGTAAAACGTGCTGGTATGGCAATTGAGTTAACAGCACGTGAATTTGATTTACTTCATTATTTCATTGAAAACAAAAATCGGGTTATTTCTAAAAAAGAATTAAACGAAAACGTATGGGATATACATTTTGATACAGGTACAAATGTTATAGAAGTATATGTAAACTATTTACGTAATAAGGTAGATCGAGGGTTTAATACAAAATTGATTCATACCGTTCACAGTAAAGGATATTTGCTAAAAGACGAATAATGCAAATTAGAACAAAGATTAACCTTTATTTTATTACGATTACGGCATCTTTGCTTCTAATCTCATTCATTTCTATTTACTTTTTTACTGTAAACGACAGACAGAGAGAATTCAGAAAACATATTTTAAGTAAAGCAACGACAAGAGCTATTTACAGGATTAAAGTTAAATCAATTAATCCAGAACTACTTAAAACCTTAGATTTTCATAAAAAAGATTTATTAGATAAAGAAAACATCTCTATTTACGATAACATTAATCAAAAGATTTACACCAATAATAACTCCTATAATTTTGAAAATATCATACCTGATTTTTATAAAAAATTAGCCCAAATAAGAAATATAAACCAAACTTACTACACTTATAATCAACTTGAAATCGTTGGTAAAGTTTACCCTTATGGAGGTAAAAATTACGTTTTAGTTGTAGGAGCGAAAGATACTAATGGTGTACGACAACTTAGCGATTTAAGAAAAAACTTAGTTTATATTTTTATTGGGATTTTAACCTTTATTGGTTTTGCTGGTTGGGTTTTTTCTAAAAAAATTCTAGAACCAATTTCAAAAGTCATGAATCAAGTAGATGAAATTTCAGCCATAAACTTATCTCAACGACTTACTGAAAAAAAAGGTAAAAAAGATGAAATTAGCCGTTTGATTCATACATTTAATGAGTTATTAGATCGTCTTGAAAAGGCATTTCAAATACAACGTGCATTTATTTCTCATGCATCACATGAATTAATTAATCCATTGACCTCCATTTCATCACAAATAGAAGTAAGTCTATTAAATACCCGTTCAGAAAAAGAATATCAAACTATTCTTCATTCCATCTTGGAAGACATTCAACGCTTAAACGCAATTTCTCACCAATTAATTAAACTTTCAAAGTTCTCAAATATTCAAAATAAAGTAGGTTTTAAAATGCTTCGATTTGATGAATTTATTTGGCAAGTTAGAAAGGAATATCTTGAAAAACATCCAAATAGTATTATACAACTTCGAATTGATCAATTACCTGATGAAATTGAACGTTTGGAAATCTATGGAAATGAGACCTTACTTCAAACTTGTATTAATAACCTTATTGAAAATGGTATAAAATACTCCTATGACAATAAAGTAGAATTATCGATCGACTTTAATAAAAATCAAATCATTTTCGAAATTGTAAATAAGGGTGAAGGAATTAACGAAAAAGACATGATTCATATATTTACACCATTCTACCGTACTAAACAAACCGAAAAAATTGAAGGGTTTGGAATCGGTTTATCTATCGTAAAAAGTATACTTGACCTACACAAAATAGATATTGAAGTAAATTCTGTCTTGAAAGAAAAAACAACCTTTAGACTCAAATTTCAAACAGTTTAAAATAACATTTTTTAATATTATTTTCTAATATTTCTTTAATATATTTGCACTAGAAATACTTCGAAAATGAAGCTAAAACTTGCCCGATTTATCTGTTTAAACGCTGTTATTTTATTAACGTCAGGCATTTTATTTGGGGCAATTGATCTGAAATCATCTGTTTCTAGAAGTACAAATAAAATACACTTTTCTGCAAAATCAGATTTAAATATAGGTTCATTTTCATTTATTGAGGAGGAGGAAGATGATGAAGGACATATTCTAAATCTCACATTCTTATTTGACTCTAATATACGCTTAACCGGTAATAAAAAACTTACCAATCTTAATCAGTTTATTTCCAAATATCAGTTTAATATAAGCGATAAAACACCCATTTGGATTAAAATTAGACACATCATCATATGATTAATAATTAATTAGAAATCAAAAATTATTCTAATTAATAATGTTAATCATGAAATCATTTGACTTGGACGAAACTGTCCTACAACTCAAAAAATATTTACCTACACAAGGTCCTCTAAAAGACTTTATTTTCCAAAATTCATTAGCCTGTTTTCAAGATTTAAATTTTCATGAGGCAATGAAACGTTCATCCGAAATTTTTGGATACAAAACATATCTTGATTTAAATGAATTTAGAGAATTGTATGAAAAAGGAATCATTCGTAATGAAATCTTAGACCGTGTTATTTTAGAAAATAAGGAAGAACATGAATTTGATAAATGGAAGTTTAAGCTCACTAAACATGATTATCAAATTCATATTTTATCGCGTGTAGGTGTGCTCAGAAACAAATGGACCAAATTTCTGAAAATTGATTTGGATAAATTTGTACACGTAAATTTATTTCGAATTCTTAGTGCTTACTTAGATCAAGGTATTTCCATTTGGAATTTTCCTTCACACAAAAATGGCCTTAGAGCTGCCCTAGCCGATTTAGAAAAAAATAGTTTCACTAGTTTCTTTCAAACCGAAAGAGCAAAGAAATTATTGGTAGATAAAACCTTAGAGGTAAAAGATTTACTAAATATTTTAATTGGTAAAGAAGACCTTTATTTTCAATATTTATTCGATCAACAATTTTCACATCCAGGTTGGTCTGGATTAGTTTCATACATTGAAAATAATCCACATACTTTATTGGATAGTCGCACAATTTCTTTGAATGATGTCATTTTTCTGGAATTACTGCTAGAAATCGATGTGCTCGATCATAGATATGCTGGAAAATGGTCTCCCTTGGGGATTCTCTCCAAAGTAGAAGCTAAAGATTTGTTTGGTCCTACGCGAAATCCTGAAATAACAGAAGTTCTCAAATTGTGGCAAGAAGCCTATGAATGGAGTTACTACGATGATGTTTTATTTCATCTTTTAAATCAAAAAAAAGAAGAGAAAAAAGAACAGGCTTCATTTCAAGCGCTGTTTTGTATTGATGACCGAGAATGTTCATTTAGAACGTATGTAGAACAAGTTGACAAGAAATCGGAAACCTATGGTACGCCCGGGTTTTTTAATATCGAATTTTATTACAAACCTGACGGAGGAAAATTTCTAACCAAATTGTGTCCAGCACCGATGGTAGCAAATCACCTAATTTTAGAACAATCGAATAAATATAAGCTAAAAAAAGAAGTAGGTTTTTCGAGTAAAAGTCATGGGTTAATTATTGGTTGGCTAGTATCACAAACATTAGGATTTTGGTCTGCATTCAAACTTCTTCGTTATATTTTTAAACCAACCTATGGTAGTACAACTGTAAGTTCATTTCAACACATGAGTCCTACAAGTACTTTAGTGTATGAAAATAAAAATGGCGAAAAAGAACACGATTTGGTGGTTGGTTTTACAGTAGAGGAAATGGCAAACCGTATAGAAAGTCTATTGAAAAGTATTGGGTTAACGGCTAATTTTGCCGATTTAATCTATGTTGTTGGTCATGGTTCTACCAGTGCAAACAATGCGTTTTATTCAACGATGGACTGTGGTGCTTGTTCATGTAATCCAGGTTCAGTAAATGCTCGACTTGTAGCTTTGATGGGAAATCGAGAAGATGTTAGAGATCTGTTGAAAATAAGAGGAATATTTATTCCTGAAACTACACAATTTGTAGGTGCCCTACATGACACTGCACAGGATTTGATGGTGTATTACGATGTTGTTTCGCTTTCAGAAGAGAACCAACCAAAACATTTAATTCATCAAGAAACATTTAACAAAGCATTAAAATTGAATGCTAAAGAAAGGTCGAGAAGGTTTATGTCCGTTGATTCTACACAACCAGCAGATAAAATTCATAAAGCAGTACAAAGTCGTTCTTTTTCATTGTTTGAACCGAGACCTGAACTTGATCATGCTACCAATTCATTATGTATAATAGGCGGACGCTGGTTAACAAAAAATGTATTTTTAGATCGACGTGCTTTTTTAAATTCTTATGATTTTCAAAAAGATTTAAATGGAGATTATCTTTTAGGGATTTTAAAAGCAGCAACTCCTGTTTGTGGTGGAATCAATTTGGCTTATTACTTTGCCAAAGTAGATAACCAAAAATTTGGCTCTGGTTCTAAACTTCCTCATAATATTGTAGGATTGTTTGGTGTAGCAAATGGTATTGAGGGAGATATCAGGCCTGGTTTACCAAAACAAATGGTAGAGGTACACGATCCAATGCGCTTGATGACCATTGTTGAGCATTTTCCTGAAGTGATACTTAAAGTACTTGAACGTGCACCAGCAACGTATGAATGGTACAGAAATGATTGGATGAAATTAGTGGCAATTCACCCTGATACAAATCAAGCATATCTTCTCAAAAATGGCAAGTTTGAACCATACAAATCTATCAAAACCCATTTAAAAACAGTTTCAGATTTACAAAAACTGGTTGAAAGTACCCACGAAAACATAGTTACTCACCAAATAATAAGCGCTTAGTTATGGAACTTTTATTGCACTACTTTTTGCTTATTCCTTTTGTTGGGTATATCATAAGTTTACTGATTTCAAATAAAAATGAATTTGCAATTTCAAGATTGGCATTTACAACCTTATGCATTCAACTTACTTTTGCGATTGGGTTTACTGCTCGATGGATTTGGTTGGGTATGCCAAGCATCAACCTGAAAGATTTCTCTATCTATCAAGTAGATGATTATGATTTCTTTATAGACCTCTATTTTGATCATGTCTCAGCGGTATTTCTTGTGCTGGGTGCTTTTTTGACGTTCTTAATTACCTATTACAGCAGATTTTATATGCACCGAGAACAAGGGTTTAAACGTTTCTTTAATACCATATTATTGTTCTATTTAGGATATAATATCATTGTTTTATCTGGAAATTTTGAAACCTTATTCGTCGGGTGGGAATTTTTAGGTATTTCATCGTTCTTACTCATTGCTTTTTATAGAGATCGATATCTTCCCGTTAAGAATGCGGTAAAAATCTTCTCTTTATATAGAATTGGTGATATCGGACTAATATTAGCAATGTGGTTGAGTCATCATTTATTTCATGAAAATGTGACTTTTGGAAAAATGCACAATGCAGATTTAGTGAGTCATTTACTTCAAAAACACAGCTGGGAAGGGTTCTTTATTTCCTTTATGATTTTGATAGCAGCTTTGGTAAAATCTGCACAACTCCCTTTTTCATCCTGGCTACCAAGAGCCATGGAAGGTCCTACTCCGTCGAGTGCTATTTTTTATGGTTCGCTATCGGTTCATATTGGTGCTTTTCTATTATTAAGAACTCACCCGTTTTGGGAGCACCAAATTTCGGTCAGAATTTTAATTGGTTTCATTGGAGTGTTAACGTGTATTGTTGCTAGTTTGATGGCAAGAGTACAAACCTCTGTAAAAAGTCAAATTGCCTATTCATCGATAGCACAAATCGGATTGATTTTCTTGGAAATTGTTGCGGGTTGGGATAATCTTGCGCTCTTTCATATTTGTGGAAATGCCTTGCTAAGAACCTATCAATTATTAGTTTCACCATCGATTGCAAGTTATAGAATCAAAGAGCAATTATACCATTATGAACCAAGAGAAAAAACGATTGAAGACAGTCTACCGAAACGCATAGAATATTCTTTCTACATTTTAAGTTTGAAAGAATGGAATTTAGAAACAATTATCTATCAAGTATTTTTAGCACCTTTACAACGATTTACTCGAAAATTCAAAGTGTTTAAATTTAATTTAGGGGTTATAATTTTTGTAGCAATCTATATTATAGGGTTGATATTACTAGGATTAAAAGATTCTTTATCTCCTTTTTGGATTAATTTCATTTCCGGATTATATGCTTTTGTAGGCTTAATTATGGTCATTAAAGCATTTACAGAAAGAAGAAATGTGATCATGAGTTGGTTTATGGTCATGATGAATCACTTTTGGATTGCACTATCCATTGGAATAAATGCTGGAGTCAGACTTTCAACAATCTCAATGTATCTAATCGGTGTAATTATCTCCGCTATTGTTGGTTATTGGTCAATAAGAAAATTGATTATAAAAGAAAAAAGAATCACGTTGGCAAGATTTCAAGGACATTCATTCGAGCATCCAAAAATTGCCTTTATATTCTTATTAGCATGTTTAGGAATGGCTGGATTTCCAATCACACCTACCATGATTGGAGAAGATTTAGTATTTTCAGCAGTTAGAGAGGATCAATATTTTTTAGCTTTTTTTCTCGCAATTAGTTTAATTGTAGATGGATTAGCATTAGTAAGGATGTATGCACGCTTATTTTTAGGACCGCATGTAAAAACGTATCACTCAATAGCAAATAAATCAGCATGACTTCCACACGCTTCGACAAGCTCAGTCTGACGCAAATTTCACTGAGATGTCACATTGAGCCTGTAGAAGTCATCGAAGTGTAAAAACTTAAAAAAAATATGAAAAAAATAAATAAAACAAACATACCAAAAGACGGGTTCGCAGGACTGAAAGAAAATTTCAGTTCGGATGTTTTATCTGGATTTTTAGTCTTTTTATTAGCACTGCCCTTAAGTTTAGGTATTGCGAAAGCAAGTGAATTCCCTGCAATTTATGGTTTAATAACTGCAATGATTGGTGGGATAGTAGTTAGTTTAATTGCTGGTTCAAAGCTTACCATCAAAGGTCCAGCAGCAGGATTGATTGTTATCGTTGCGGGAGCTGTAACCGAATTTGGTGGAGGAGAAAATGGTTGGAAATTGGCGTTAGGTACAATTGTCGTAGCCGGAATAATTCAAGTGATTTTTGGAATTTTAAAATTTGGGAAATTAAGTGATTTCTTTCCACTTTCAGCAGTTCATGGTATGTTAGCAGCCATTGGAGTTATTATTTTGAGTAAACAAATTCATGTATTAGCTGGTGTCAATCCAATGACCCCGGAAGGAAAGTCGATGGTAGAGCCATTGGAATTACTTGCAATGATACCAAAAACGTTGGCTAATTTCTTTGTTCATAAAGAAGTAGCGATTGTAGGCTTAGTAAGCCTCGTTATTGTATTTGGTTGGCCGATGCTTAAAATTGGTTTCTTAAAAAAGATCCCTGCTCCACTTGTAGTGTTAGTTGTTTCTATTCCATTAGCAATGATTTTAGGTATTCATAACATTCCTGAACACATCGAGAATGGAGTAAAAGTAAAAGCATTTAATCCATTGGTAAGTTTTGATAAGGGTTTCTTTGATATACTTGGGGTAAACGTAAGTTTTGATGGTTGGTCTCAAACCGGAACATTCATAAAATATGTAATTATGTTTGCTTTAGTAGGAAGTTTAGAAGCACTTTTAACGGATAAAGCCATTGATATGCAAGATCCTTACAAACGTAAATCAGATATAAATAAAGATTTGATCGCTGTAGGTTTTGGTAATATCCTTGCGGGAATTATTGGCGGTTTACCAATGATTAGTGAAGTTGCCCGCTCCTCAGCGAATGTTGCTAATGGTGGTAAAACACGCTGGGCAAACTTTTTCCATGGAATTTTCATTTTACTCTTTATGATTTTCGCTGTTTCATTTAGTAATTACATACCTAATGCTGCACTTGCTGCTATGCTAATCGGTGTTGGTTACAAATTAGCACACCCTAGATCATTTGGACACATTGCAAAAATTGGGACGGAACAAATTGCGATTTTCATAGTCACCATTATAGTTACCCTTTCTACGGATATTTTAGTTGGGATTTTAGCAGGTATCATTTTAAAGTTAATCTTACATATATATCACGGATCACCTATAAAACACTTGTTTAATGCTAAAACAGTAATTGAAAACAATACCATTAAAGTAAAAGGCTGTGCCGTTTTTAGTAATTACATTGGTATTAAAAAGGCGATTGACACCTTTAAAAGGACAGAAGATGTCATTTTTGATGTGAGTACGTGTAAAATAGTAGATCATACTGTGATTGAAAATTTACACCATATACAGGAAGATTTTGAAGATGAAGGTGGTTCTTTTACTATATATGGACTAGAAGAGTTTACTCCGCTATCAAAGTCAAATCATAAATTCTCTGCTTTAAAAAAGTAAATTAATGACATTAATATGAAAAAAATAGTTCTTCTTTTACTCCTAGTTTTTGCTTCCAAATTACATTTTGCTCAAAAAGAAATCGCAAACCAACAGCATGCATGGATCACCTATCAAGGAAATCATAAATTGACACCAAAAATTGGTTTACATACAGAATACCAGTGGCGTAGATCGGATTATTTTCAACATTGGCAACAATCACTTTTACGTATTGGAGTTGATTTTTATTTACATCCTAACGCTTTTTTCACAGTTGGTTATGGTAATATAATCACCTACCAATACGGTGATATGCCTGTGAACCATCAGTTTAACGAACACCGTATTTGGCAACAATTCAATCAGAAAAATAGCATTGGTCGATTTGAAATACAACATAGGTATCGCCTAGAGCAACGTTTTATGGAAAACTATGTAAAACAAGGAACTAGCTATGAACGATCTGGTACAAATTACCGTAATCGTATTCGTTACCGTTTTATGGCTATTTTACCAATCAACCACACATCAATGGAAAACAATACGTTATTTTTAAATGTAAATGATGAGGTCTTTCTTGGTTTCGGTGAAGGTATAGGGACAAACATCCTCGATCAAAACCGCTTACAATGTGCGCTTGGATTTAAATTTAATTCAGCGCTAACCTTACAAGCAGGTTATTTAAACCAATACCTTGTGAAGAATGCTAAGGTAGTTTCTGGTTCAATCCTTGAACAAGCGGAAAATAACCATACGTTAACAATTGGATTGACTTATAATTTGGATTTTACGAAATAATAGACCGAGATTAGTTATGTCATGCTGAGCCCGTCGAAGCGTGACATAACTAATTAAACCAATTGGCATTCATAAAGACAACTTTTGGGAATATTTTAAGTAAGAAATCAAATTGATATAGAGGAGATATAATTTGTCAATCATTTTTAGTCATTTTTGATTGACAAATGAGTTTGTGTTGCATATTTTCACATCAAAATAGGTTGTCAATCATTTTTAACCATTTTTGATTGACAAAAATCACATCGGAATTTCAAAACTAGGTGATTTACTAAATCTAGGATACAAAAAAACCGCCACGAGAGCGGTTTAGATTTTTTACTTTTATTTTGATTAGTCTTTGAGGCAACGAATAGCAAATCCATAATTGTTACTATTTGTTCTTCTACCTAAGTTTGAATCTCCACAATTTAAATCAATATATCTTGAATTATTAGCACTCCACCATGTACCCCAAGTACTAAAATCCTTAAATGAACCATCAGGGTACTTAGTACCGCCCGGAAGTGCAGTAAACATACTACTATTTGTCGCATCAGAATTAGGTAATGCCCAATTTGATGTGCCTGATTCCTTAAGCTTACTTCCTGCAACAGTTGTACCTCCTAAATAGTCTATTAGAACAGACCATTCAGCTTCTGTAGGCACGTGCCAACCAGTAGGGCACACATTTTTATTTCCATTCGATGTTGGACTTACTGCATACCAATTATATAATTTACCATATTTAACATTATTGGCTACATCGTTGTTGTAATAAGCCCATGCGCCAGTGGTATTGTTTGACCATTGCGTATTGACTGTAACATTTGGTATTGGTGTACCATCACTGTATTTACTTGTTTTCAAATTCTCTCCCATCCATTGTTGGGTTCCGATATAAACCGTTTTGTAGGAGTTACCCTCTATATCCGTAATGTTAGGTCCGTACCCGCTTGTAGGTTTCGTTTGCGGATTAGCAGCACTCAAACCAGGAATAATTACAAAGTTTCCATTAGTTAAATATAAAGTATCACCAGAAATAGAAACTTTTAAATTTTGAAATTCTACTTTTCCATCTTTTCCCGGTATTCCTTGGGCTCCTGTATCACCCTTAGGACCTGTCAGACCTATCGGTCCTTGATCTCCCTTGTCACCCTTATCTCCTTTTGGACCTTGAGCTCCTGGTAAACCATCTTTTCCATCTAAACCATTCTTCCCATCTACTCCGTCTTTTCCAGGCAGACCTTGCGAACCTGTATCTCCCTTAGGACCTGTCAGACCTATCGGTCCTTGATCTCCATTGTCACCCTTATCTCCTTTTGGACCTTGAGCTCCAGGCAATCCGTCTTTTCCATCTAAACCATTCTTCCCATCTACTCCATCTTTCCCTGGTAGACCTTGTGAACCTGTATCTCCCTTAGGACCTGTCAGACCTATCGGTCCTTGATCTCCCTTGTCACCCTTATCTCCTTTTGGACCTTGAACTCCTGGTAAACCATCTTTTCCATCTAAACCATTCTTCCCATCTACTCCGTCTTTCCCTGGTAGACCTTGTGAACCTGTATCTCCCTTGTCACCCTTATCTCCTTTTGGACCTTGAGCTCCAGGCAATCCGTCTTT
>JACCDO012170657.1_pt1 | contig 60222 bp, 35 predicted proteins | sample 7446101 | NCBI WGS metagenome assembly JACCDO01 (sample SAMN15323440, study PRJNA562643) | freshwater metagenome | isolation source: river surface water | place: USA:Blue River Watershed | collected 2017-08-16 | reverse complement strand
GAAATGGCTGAGAGTGACGATAGGAGGGATGATAGAAGAGATGATAGACGAGACGAGTCTGGGGATGCATCGTTTACTCTAATTGTAAGGAATTTAAGCTATGATGTTCGAACTCAAGAGTTGAGTGATCTATTTGTGAAATATGGTGAAATCAAAGACGTTTATATTCCTAAAGATTATTATAGCAGACGACCAAAAGGATTTGCTTTTGTCACATTCCATGTAAAAGATGACTGTTTGAGAGCATTAGACGAATCACAAGGACTGCAACTTAATAATCGCGAGTTGAAAGTTGAAATGGCAAAGGATCGTAGAAAATCTTCCGATGAAATGAGAAAAATGAGTAGAAATTCTCGTAGAGATGATGATCGCCGCTATAACGACCGTCGTTATGACGATCGCCGTTATGACGATAGACGTGATGACCGTCGTTATGATGATAGACGAGACGATAGACGTTATGATGATAGACGAGATGATAGACGTTATGATGATAGACGTGATGACCGTCGTTATGATGATAGACGAGACGATAGACGTGATGATAGACGTGATGATAGACGAGACGATAGACGTGATGATCGTCGAGGTTACTCAAAATCAAGATCTCGTTCAAGATCTAACGACAGAAAATAAAAACCAATCAAATATACATACCTTATAATACTTCAAAATCATATGCCCTAGTTGTATTATCCTAACTAACTTTCTTAATTCTTATAATTCTTTTTCAATTTATTACTTAATTCATTAAGGTCACTTATCCATAGATCTTCAGGTGTATTAGCTTTCAACTCGTTATATTTACGTGTAGAAATTTCTGATTGCTTACGCAGTTCAATCGCTTTTGCTTCCGTTAATGAATGTATTGGCATTGAATACAGATACTCGTAGTCGTTTTCAGTCTCTGTTGACTGCTCACTCTCTTGTACTACGTCAAATATATCATTCGAATTGATGCTACTAATATTCCTCAACTCCTTCATCTTCGGGTATCTCTTGTCAACTAGTATTCTTTGCAGCTCATTCTCTTTAATCCCGCTACCATTATTGCTATTGATTATGCTTAAATCGCCTCTTATAATCTCATCCACAAATCTACTTTTATTACGACTAATTGCTTCTTCTAATGCAAATTTTTTACTCATCATTTCTTTCCTTTTGACGTATGCCTTAATTCGAACTGCATAATGTTCATCAATAACTTCTTCAGGGGTGCTGTACCTCATGATCTGCCCGGCGCTGTTAAAAGCATGCATATTACCGAGACTAATTGATGTAGCTAATTTCAAATATTGTGAAAAATTATCACTTGGATTCCCTTTTTCGTTATTAAGCATATCGTATGTTGCTTTACTGAAATTTAATATGAATTTCACATGTTCAGTAGTATGATCTTCGGCAAATCCGCGCAATTCACCTGATTCGACAAGCTTGCACAAATAATCCTTGTAATCATTCGTCCACTTACCTACTGGTAGTTCGTCAATTTCAACTACATTTTTTCCAACAATTTTAACTCGACCGTTACATACATAGGTATCACAATTTGGCATTTCAACTGCTTTAATATCACCTTTAAAATTTTTAAACCATGGTTTTAATGGTTTTGACGAATTTACGCCTCTTACTTTGCGAGAAACAGCGTCGACAACATCATTAATATTGTAAGGTGGTATGTTCGTGCTCCACCCAGTACCAATACCTTCACTTCCATTCACTAAAAGATAAGGAATAATGGGAACAAAATATTTAGGTTCAACTAATTGACCATCTTCGTGTTGATAGTCTAATATAAGATCATCGGTAGCTGGAAATATCAATCGTGCAAAGGCTGACAATCTTGTAAAAATATATCTTGGTGACGCAAAGTCTTTACCCCCCTGAGACCTCGTACCAAACTGTCCGGATGGTACCAACAAGGGTAAATTATTAGAACCAACAAAATCTTGGGCCATATTAATAATCGTTGCATGTAGCGACGCCTCACCATGATGATACGCCGTCTGCTCGGCGATATAACCAGCTAATTGCACCACTTTTATATCATTATCTAAATTTTTCTTGAAGCATCCATACAATATTTTTCGTTGTGCTGGCTTGAGTCCGTCAACCACAGAGGGAATAGATCGCTGATTATCTGCAAAACTAAATTGAATTAATTCTTTATTTATAAATTCCTCATATGATAGCCGACTTTTTTCAGGATTAATAAAACTTTCTGGTTTATATTTTTGAAGTAACCACTTTCGTCGATCCTCAGCGCGCTCCTTAGAGAACACCAAGTCAATTGCATCTAGCGAAGTCGACACACTTTCATTAAAAAAGGTTTTCTTATGCTTTTCCAGCGCCTTGAAATAAGCCTTTCCTTCCTCGGCAGTGTTGGTGCCCAGACCTTTGTAATATTTTATATCCGTCATTTTTATATTATTTTTTACAGCTACTTGACTTTTAACCCATTTTTCAAACTCTGGCATGCTATAAAAGTCCAACTTCAAGTTTTTACCCTTATTGTATTTGACTAAAGGTGTGATAAACTGTTGCAAAAATCCATCTTTATACACTAAATTTGGCCAAAAATGATGAAAGAAGTTAATAATTAAACCCTTGATGTGGGAGCCATCGTTGTCTTGGTCACACATCATCATAACCTTTCCATATCGTAGACCCTGACCAGCCAAATCTCCATCATACTTCTTATGAAAATCGAGTCCTAAAGCCTTGCATATATTCATTATTTCTTCATTTTTTGTTAATGAACTAGTTGTTGCAACACGTACATTCAATATTTTCCCACGTAATGGTAAAACTCCAAATAATTCACGACCAACGACTTCAAGTCCTGCCACCGCGAGTGCTTTAGCTGAATCTCCTTCAGTTAAAATTAACGTGCATTCAGTGGAACGTGCACTTCCAGCAAAATGAGCATCTTCCAGCTTGGGAACATCTATCAATTGTTTACTATTTTTATTTGTTGCACTTGCTGCTGCACGCAATAATTTCGATTGTTCGCGCTGACTAATATCAATAAGTATGTCTTCAACAATACCTGATTCTTTCATAATATTTTTAATAAATGACTTGGGAATTTGACAAGTTGAACCAAATGTCGACGGTTTACTCGTTAATGCGTCCTTACTTTGACTATCAAACGAAGGATTTTCAATACTACATTTCACAAAAACCATAAGCTTATTCCTAATCATATGTAAATCGACACTATTAGATTTTTTTTTTACTACTTCCTCTATACTTTTTACTATCTGCTGTGTTACGTAATTAACATGAGATCCACCGCGAGGCGTCCAAACACTATTAACAAACGACATATGCTCAAATGAATCATTATGCGATCTTTTCACCGCAACTTCCCAACGATCATTCACTTTAACTGAAAATATTTTATCAAGTGAGTTATTTTTATCTGTCCCATCTGTTGTTATATTTGCAATATCTATTGCTGTAACGTCATTATTCGAATCCTTGTCAACATCAGAAATGTTTACAGGACCATCTGAAAATAAATTAACATAGTCGACAAAGCTATTTACTGAAATCGGTTTAGAATTAAATGATACTTGAACAGGAGCTACACATGCCGCCACATCAATTGTGCGTCTATGATACATTGTCACTAAATCTTGTAATGATATCACATGTTCATCAGACTTAAAACGACTTAAATCAGGTTCAAATGTAATAGAGGTATAATCACCACCAGTTCTTTTTGTTTTTGTTACTACTGGTGGAGATGCTTTCATCATATTTCCATCCCATCGCTGATAGTAATGAAGTTTATTTTTATTATCATATGTTTCAACTTCAAAATAATTAGAAAAGATATTAGTAAGCTTAGCACCAAAACCATGCCTACCACCAGTTAGTCTACTTTGAGAGTCATCAAAATTTGATCCAGTTAATAAATGTCCAAAAATTAATTCAGGTATATATATTTTTTCAGTTTCGTGAAGTTCTATTGGGACCCCTTTACCATCATTGACAATACAAACTTTTAATTTATCATTAACTATTTCAACAGACACATCAATTTTAGACATTTTTTTATCTCTATGTTTATTATCTGCAGCATTTACTAATATTTCATCAAATAATTTTAATAATCCAGACGAATACAATATAGTAGATTTTTTCATCTTATTCGTATTAGAATCAAGTATCCATGTATCATTATAGCTAGGTGCAATATCCCCTATGTACATTTCCGACCTACGCAATACGTGCTCAAGTTGTGTCATTTTTTCATATTTAGGAGTTAATGCTGCATCATACTCTTCATTATGTCCAGTAGAAAAATTCACAGTAGACTGAGGAAATGGGAACCTTCTCCTATTGCACTTAAGTCGCAAGTATCTCAAGCGATACAAGGATAACATCCTACCAATTATGATTGTCAAACCCAAAATCAAGTTCGACTGAAATTTGGAGCAACCTGAAGTTCCGGGCCTGAACAGTACCGGTACTACTTGCTTCCACACCCACATGTCATACATGAAAGAATTTCCTTCCTCTTCGTCCCTGGTAAAACTAAAGATAAATATTAAGTATGTAATAGGGTGGTGGCTCGCATTCTTTCATTAGTTGTTCAAAAAAATAAATAATCTTACCGATCCATTCTATACACGTGTATATATATGACAATTTTCATTGTACTGTTTACTTTCACTGAAATAACTAATACTTTTTACAATTAAGATAAAAACTCGCGCTCAAATAATAGGCCTTTGTACCTGAAAAAACCTGTTCGTTTAAGGGAAAAAATGGAAGCAACGAGCTCGAGTGAAACGCAGGGTGGTGCTCCAGCGCCCATGGAGGAGGAAGGTCCAGTAATCAAAATTAGTATCCAAAACATAGTAGCCACTTGCAATTTAGGGTGCAGAGTTGACTTAGATAAAATTACTCAAACCGCGAGAAATGCCGAGTATAATCCCAGAAGATTTCAAGCGGTAATTCTACGTATTCGGGAACCTAGGTAAGTTTATATTCATACACTGTGATATAATATCTAAAGTGTGTATCAACTAATTATGCACATATATAATATATTTATATTTTTATAGAACAACTGCCCTTATATTTAGCAGTGGTAAAATGATTGTCACGGGTGCAAAAAAAGAAGCCGATTCAAGAAATGCTGCTAAAAAGTATACTGCTATTATTAAGAAAGTTGGATTTAATGTAGATTTTTTAGACTTCAAAATACAAAATATTACTGGCACATGTGATTGTGGTTTTCCAATAAGATTAGAAGGACTTATATATGCTCACTCTGCAGCTGCAACATATGAACCAGAGCTGTTCCCTGGATTAGTTTTTAGAATGGCAGATCCTAAAGTAGTTCTCTTGATATTTGTATCCGGTAAACTTGTGCTAACTGGTGCAAAAGAGTTCTCACAACTATCGACAGCATTTGAAAATATTTTTCCAATTTTAAATGACTTCAGAAAAAAAAACTTAATCGTTGCAGAGAAGCGCCAACGACTTGCTTAAACACCAGGATTTTTACGAGCATTGAAAATATTGAAATTATTGTTGTATGTTGTGAGTTAATTAAAACTATCCATTCTTATGATGACACTTCGCTTAAAAGTATTGCCATCTATTTGTTGAGATATTAACATATAATATCTCTGTGATACTTTCGGAGTTATGAGGTATATATTAGTGACTTTTAAGGTGTACCTAGCATCCGATAACATTAACAGGATCCTGTTCAAAAAAATTGACTAAAATCAAAATTTCCTTTCGCTTTAATCAACCAGGTATCTCTCAATAAAAGAAGAGGAATAGAGTAAAAGAAAGAACGCGAAAAACGAAAGATCACGAGATCATACGGCGGATTACTGCTTTAAAAGACAAAGTTGAGATGAAAGAGATTACAGTATCTCTGATTCGCGAATGCCATCCCACCAAGAGTGTTGAAGATCTTGAGAAATTACGATGTATAAATCTAAATGATAAACAAATAGAGATAATTGACAATTTGGAGGTATTTTTTGACATAGAAGAGTTGCATTTAAGTAGAAATAGAATAACAAAAATTGAAAATTTAAATTTCTTAAATAATTTAAAATTTTTGGATATTTCCTATAATAATATTAACTGCGAAAGTCTAATTGCAAGTATCGAAGATGAAAGTATTCCGAAGTCATTAAAAGAAATTAACATTAGCGGTAATCCATGTGCCAATGATGAGTCAGTACTTATGATTTTACAAGATTATATTCCAGAATTGCTTATTATTGTTGGAATTGAGGAGGAAGATACACAAAATAATAGTAATACTATTAGTAATGTTAAGACTACGTCAGATAGTGATGATAACGAAAGTGACGATGATATCAATGAAATAGATACTGAAGCTAATAAAACAATTTATGATAGTATGTTAGGTAAATTTGAAGATTATGAAATAAATAGTGATACGTCTTTGAATCCGGATGAATTGTTAAAGCGTATAGTTGATAGAAAATGCAAACTACAAAATATTGAATTGTATAATTTGGACAGCGCTATAACGGTAAACTATAATATTTTCATATTATCAACTTAACTTTAATCTTATATAATTAATATAGAGTCTTAATTATGAGTGTGAAGATGCAGTTAAACATGTTAATAAACCCGATTTGATTACACAACTGAACTCCGTAGAAGAAAAAATATTCAAGAATAAAGTAGACTTTACCTCTGCTAGTGATAGGCTATCAAAAATTTTAGAAAGAACTAAGACTGAGAGGAAAGAGTTAAGCACGTTTATGGAAAATTTAAGAGCACAATCTATTAAAAAAAGAAATCTAAAGTTCGAGGAAATTAAGAACAGTAACAATACAGACAAAAAGTAGAGACGGTAAAAACATAATTTTGAGTAATATTATATAATTTGTAGTTAGATGTGATTAATAAATTTACATAACAATGCCATCATATTTAGCTTTAAACCAATCAATAGCGTCTTGTTTACTTACTCTATGGTTAATTCCAATTTTACCTGGTCTGCACTTTCTTCTAGCAACTCTATATCCTGGTCTGATAAGAACAATATAAAAATCCATACCAAAAATACCTGTGGATGGATCGTATTTTAAACCAAGATCAATGTGTTCAGTAATACCAAAACCAAAACATCCAGTTGCTGAGAAATTAACGGCTTTTAATTCATATTCCTTTACCTTAAGGCCACGATCTAGAATTTCGTTGGCTTTAAATCCACGGACTGTAACATGTACAGCTATCTTTTCATTTCTACGAATACCAAAGGTACGAACAGTATAACGAGCTATAAAATAATTAAGAGAAGTTAGATTAAATAATGGCATAAATAATAGTTTTTGTAGATATATGGGAAAGAAATGTTCTAACTAAATCCCATGTTTAATTATATATTTTAGTTTCAACGCCAAAATTTTACGCATATTCTGGACTAAACTATTAATATATCAATAAACAAATGGACATGGTTGATCAAAGTGATTGGCAACCATAAATTCAATCAAATTCTTTCCAATATTACATCTCTATCGTACTGAAATTAGACTTACCTTTGGAGTAAACTGGTTTTTTATCAGTTAATTGTTCTAAAACCTTTGCTGCTCTAGTCAAGCGATCACCTGACTCACCAACACAGCAGTTGATGATCAGTTTGTCGATCTTTATCTCTCTCATTGGATTTGCCATTTTGATTGGTTTTTCCTAACTATTTTTTGATGGCTTTTTGATGGCGGATGGACGACCGCAAATAAATAACCCTAGCTGTGGTAGTCATCGTTCAGAAATCAATGAAAAATAACAGAAACAATATGAATAAGACTATATGAATAGAATAATATAAGAATGGTATGCCTTTGGTTAATTTTTATATTAAATTAAATATCTTTAAATAAAATTACTTCTAATATTATGTAATCTATATTTATAATGGAATCATTCATATTATTTAATATTATATATTAATAATAATTATTAATTGGCAAGGTGGTGATGATAAATAAATATATCCGGTCCCGGTCACAGCGAATTGACAACATTTATCAATTAAAAATTTAAAAAATTGCACACCATGAGTATTAAGGCTCTACAGTCCTCGGACGTTCAAAAGATATGTAATGGGCAAGTAATTGTTGATTTGGCTACGGCAGTGAAAGAACTTGTGGAAAATGCATTGGATGCTGGGGCTACAAATATTGAAATAAAATTAAAGGAAATGGGATTTGAATCATTTGAAGTTATTGATAATGGTATGGGTATAGATCCTGTTAATTACGATGCAGTTGCACTAAAGCATCATACTTCTAAGATTATTGATTTTAATGATTTACTGCATGTTAGCTCATTTGGCTTTAGAGGTGAAGCACTTAATGCATTATGTGAATTAAGTGGAAATTTTGGTATAATAACAAAACAAGGAACACAAGAGATAGGAAATACTTTATCATTTGCGAGAAATGGTAAATTATTAGATACAAAACCTACTCCACGAAATACTGGTACTACTGTATTAGTTGAAAATTTATTTGATGCATTACCTGTTCGTAGAAGTGAATTTAGTCGATCAATAAAAAAACATTATCAAAAATTAATCCGAATTTTACAGAGCTATGCTGTTATTAGTGTCGGGGTAAAGATTGTTGTTATGAATTTTACCAAAGGGGTGAAACAAGTGGTTATTGGTACTCAAGGTAGCAATAGTATTGAAGATAATATTAGTTCTGTATTTGGAGGAAAATTTTTAACTTCGTTGATGACCATCAATTTATCTATTAATAAAGAAGTAAACGATAACACTGACACTGGTAACGATGAAGTAGTAATGGATGAAGATAACTTACCTATACCAGTTAATAGTTCTCACTGCGATAATGGTGAAATAATTGACAACAATAAAGTCGAATGTTCTATATCTGGATATGTTTCCAAAGCTGGATTAGGCGTCGGAAGAAGCGATAATGACCGTCAGTTTATATTTTGCAACGGTAGACCAGTTGATTTACCTAAAGTTACTAAAGTGATAAATGAAGTTTGGCGAAGGTATGAAATGAAGCAAAAGCCAGCATGCATATTGAACATAAAAGTTCCATCGGGAACATTTGATGTTAATTTAACTCCTGATAAACGTGAAATAGTTCTGGCACATGAATCTGTATTGCTTGATTCGTTACGTGAAGAAATTGATGTATTATATGCTCCCTCAAGATACACATTTCAAGTATCCCAAGGTATTAATGGTAATGACAAAACCATTCAGAGCGATTTACTTAAGTTTGAATTTACCAGTACAACACAAGAAGCTAAACAGGACAAGAGTATAAAAGAGTCACCTGAAGCACTTAAACATGAACCAATTACAGAGGTAATAGAAATCAGTGACACAGAAGAAAATGAAAATAATATTAATAGCAATACAGATTCCACCAATGTAACATGGTTAACAGATGTTCCAGATGTGATAAGTGGCAATTTGTCGCCAGTTAAACGCAGCAAAAGTAATTCTCCTGCAATAGTAAAAAATATTTATAATCGCGAACAAGTTATGTCCAATGAGAAACCTGGTCGTGATTCTAATAAAAGAAAACTTACAACCGAAGTCACTAATAATGAAGTTAACACTGAAATTATTGATACCACGGAGCCCAATTCTAGTCCCATTGTAAAGTGTAGATCCGAAGGTTCATGGAAATTTAAATCAAAAAATATAATTGAAAGTTATAAAAACGCGAGTACTAATGTAGTAGTTGCTAATATAAGCAATAAAGAAAATACTGTTATACCCACTGGTAATAGTCTGGAGGATCCATTACTTTGTCGTGTGCTAAATAAGTCTGACTTTTTAAAGATGCGTGTACTTGGCCAATTTAATTTAGGGTTTATTATAGCCCAGCTAAATGATGATTTATATATATTAGATCAGCACTCCTGCGATGAAAAGTACAAATTTGAAACTTTGCAAAAGACAACTACAATTCATCAACAACCACTTATTGTACCGTTAAAAGTAGAGGTAAGTGCAGCCGAGGAGTTAGTTATCATGGATAATTTATCAATTTTTGAAGCAAATGGCTTCAAACTTAACATTGATAAGTCTGATGCAGCAATACCAGGATCCAGAATATATTTAGAGGCCATACCGTATAGTAAATCTACCAAATTTGGTGTTGAAGATATTCATGAACTGGCCTCAATGCTCTCTGAAAACAATGACGAAGGTTTAAACTATGTTTCAAAACTAACTTTAACTAACGAAGATTTGTTTGTTAACAAGTCAAAAATATGTTTACCAAAATTTATTTCAATGTTTGCATCAAGAGCATGTAGAAGTGCCGTTATGATTGGAAAGGCTCTGACAATGAATGAAATGAAAGCAATTGTTAATAATTTAGCTACAATAGAACAACCATGGAATTGTCCTCACGGTAGACCAACTTTGAGACATATTATGCATTTTGACAGTTTTACATCCAGTTAAGAAGAAAAATCACAATGACGAAAAAGGAACAATAATATGATTAATAAATTATGTACAAATTTGTATTTTAGTGATTTATACTCCATTTACCGCTTGGCAATTCCTTCCATTAGCGACATATCAACAGATGGCGACTTTTGATTTATTTCATTATATCGATATACATCGATTTCTCTTTCGTTAAGATCATCATTTTCAAGTTTACTATTATGTGCTTTAGTTTTAATAGGTTCATTAATTTTGGAATCTTCTGCTTTATTTAAAGTTTTTCTATCTTTCAATAGAGATTTAATATAATTGGGAGATTGCTGATCTCGATAAATACTAAGTGACTCTGTAACTAGAGGTATCAAATACATTCCTAAAATTAGTGGTATTGCTGCAGGTAAAAATTTCGTGGCAGCTGATTTAAATGAATCGATAGTCTTCGATGCCACTCTAAAGATGGATCTCGATAGTCTACTTATTATATTTGATGATGGGAACTTTGTATTGTTATTATCACTTCGACGCCAAGATGCTGGCATACCATTAGAGGGTCTTACTAATCCTCTTTCTATTACTACAGAAGCTATCTGTGGTTCTATTGAATCTACTTCTTCGGATAAATATCCCAATTCATCTTCTAACACTCGTCTCATTCTATTTGTTATCATATATTGTATCTTAGCAGAATTTTGTTGATCATCTATATAGTCATTTCCATCGTCAACATACGACATCCTACTACGTCTATTATTACTTAGAACTTTACCATTTGATGTTTGAGCGAACAGCACGACCATGAAAAGCATAATATACAGGATTGATATCATTGGTACCATCTTATTCAGTGGAAACTTTACAAATTCGGAATGGAAATTTTGATTCAAGCATACCTTTTTTGAAAGGTTCCGTCTAAAAACTAAAGAATATAAAATGCTTTGCTTTAGTTAGTTAGTTAATAACGCAGTGAATTAGTTATCATTATAAATAGTTATCATATTAAACCACATTTCTAATTTGATTTCTATGCGCTCTATCATTATACTAAATTGATTAAAATTTTGATTTTTGGAATAATTAGCAAAAGAATTCGATCCATTTAATTTTATATTGATTATTCGAACACAGATGTGTGTAAAAGACATTTATGAATTGTATTGTATTGTTTCACTTACTACAGAGAAATCCCTTCTCGACGGTAAAAGTAAAAAAAAATATTGAAAATTGAATTGGAAAAGCAAGTTTGGTCACCATTTTTGCTGAGGTTACCATGACAGAAATTGATTTTACTGTTTTAGTTCGTAATTTTCGTGATCATATAGCAGTAGCAGGTACAGCTGGAATAAAAGCATGTACGCTTTTTGATGAAATGCAAGTAAGTAATAATGTTGGAATATATATACTAAAGAAGCTTTTTAAACGCAAAGAAGGTTGGAAAATACAAGGTGCCACGAATAATCTGACAGAGGAAGAAATTGACTCGATACTTCATGTAGATAAGTTACAAGATATTACTATTGTGGCACCTGACAATGTGATATGGAATATTTTAGGAATTGATTCGATAACTTTAAGACAAAAATTACCTGACATGGCTTTAGTATTACTGAGTATTATTGCTTGCACAAAGGAGAGAGGTTGCCTTATAACACATGCTAGTAAGTTGATGAATTCACCGAAGATTCATAGTATTGTCGAGAAATTAGTTTTATATGGTATAATTTCTAAACGTATGTTAATATCAAATAATGCAAGAGGAGTCGGATCAAGAGTTGCAAATAGAACAAATATCTTGCATTTAAAAAGGTATTCTGCTGAATATGATCCATCAGTTGATAATTGCTTTTTTGAATCGAATGACGATGCAAAACAGAGTATTATAGATTTTATTGTTCAAATTATGAAATCTAGAAAAATTAACGATATTAGTGCATCTTCTCTCAGTAGAATTATTGGAATTGGCCGTAGGAAAATGCATTTAATAAGAAGCACAATGCCCACTGTAAAAGCGCCTAAAATATATTTTTTTGAAAAAGAGTTGGTGCAACATAAATTTCGAAAAGTATGGTATGTTGGACTCAATGATACATCTGATTCTGTTCAACTACTACCATATGGTTGTGCTGTAATTAGGCATATGTCTGCAATAGAGCAAATTGTTTTGCGATTGAACGAAACAAAAGATGGATTATCGACTCGAGATTTTCGCACTTATTTAGGAATGGGAAAAAAAAGAGCTAATGATATTTACCAAGAAATATTACAAACTTTCAAGTATCCTACTAAAAAAGTCAGCGAAGGAAAAGTTATTAGTTTCAAGTTACTACCCAGAAATTCGTTGAATAATGTTGAGAACCCAAACCGTAATTTAACACAACTTCAAGAGGAAAGAATTAATTTGGCATTAGAGATTTTAACCAGGCGCAACGGTATTATGCTTGTCAAGTCTTTTTTTGAAGAGATGAGATCTGAAGAGATGTCAAACACCGGGAAACCGAAAAGTACATTTGATCATAAGTCATTGAAGCGATTGATCGACTACATGGTAAATAATGATATGATAGTTAAATCTGAGCATGAGACAGTCGGAGTAATTGCACTAAAAGGAGGAGACGATTTGGATACTAGAATTCAGTATTTTATAGATAATTCGATAAGCAATACGGTAGACAGTGAGGATAGTGATGATGATAATGATGTTGGTGTAGACGGTGATGATGACGCTGACGACGATGTTGATCGCAAATCCAAAACTAAAAGGAGTGGAAGTCGTAAGCCTAGACCTGCCAAGTCTAGAGCCCGCCTAAGCAATACAAATAGCCCACGTCGCAAAAGACCAAAGCGTACAGTAGATAGTAGCTCTTCTGATAGTGATTCCGACAGTGATTTTAATGGCGAGACTGGTGCTGTTGACGGTGATGATGACAATAATGCCGAAGACAACGGTGAAAACGATGACGACGCTGATGAAGTAGTAGAAGAAGAGGAGGAAGAAGAAGAAGAAGAGGGAGAAAATAAAAACAAACGCAAACGTGCTGCTCGAACGAAAAATTCTACTCCAAGATCAAGAAGGGATAAAATTGATCAAACTGAGAATTTAAGTGAATTTGATCATGCTTTGATCCTTGAGGCTGTGGTATTGGATACTGTAAATCGCAAGCTTCTACATGGAGAATTCATTTATCGTGGAGTATGCATGCAAATGTCCAACTATAGTTTTAAAAGTAATGCTGTGCTTTTATCAAACTTTTTATCATTAGAACCAGCAATTTTACTCGTACCTCAGCGTGTGACAGTGAAAACAAATAAGAAGCAACTAACTGTGAGTAGAAATTATGTCCTATCTCTGATGAAGAGGGACAATTTATTTACAATTGCGGGCATTGTATCATTTATCGTTGCAAACTTAGGTCATGATTTATCACCTGGTTTCGTTGATCTTTTAAATGTTATTTTGAAAAAAGACGACCAGACATCTGCTGCTATTAGGAAACCCTCATATTATGCTATTAGAACTCGCGTCTTACAATTTTACTTCAGCGATGAGCCTGATATTGATGAATTATCTGATAAATTTAATATTCAACAATTATGTGAAGTTTTTGTAGAATTATTGAAATATAACTGGATCGACGAAGTGGATTCGTCCAAAAAGAACTATTCGTTGCGAAATTGTAGTATTAATCGCGATTATTTATCCAATACATTGTCTGGTCTATTTGGAGCAATTTACGGCAAAGTAGTAAACGAAAATACGAAAATCGGAGATGGAAAGAACCGCTGCATTGCAAGCTACTCAACTATTTCTGAGAATTTTGAAAAGAAATATAAGAGACTTACAGGAGCTGATGCTTTGACTTTGATACATTCAGCTGTATCAGGATTAGGTATTGCTGATGGTGAAATACGAGTTCAAATGAACGAGTCTACAGAATCAATTCAATTAAAAACGTCATCATTAGTACCATCTAACTTAAATGAACTGGTCGAGAATGAACAAAATGTTGATGCAATCCGAGTCGAGAACGAGCCCTTTGATGACAACTCAATCCAGATATCTTATCCAAATTCTGGTCACTACCAGAAAAGTTTAAACCGGGTTACCTCTTCCTTCCAGATTCGAAATGAGATTGAAGTTCCTCTTACTAATACAAATACTTGCACGAAATGGAAAACTCAAGCAATGCCCTACAATACTATTAGCACTGAAGTACGTCAGCATGTACTCCAATTATTGTTGAACTTTAAAGATGAAGCACTGACAGTTGTCGAGATACAAAAAAATTTAGGTGATGTCTCTTTAAATGAAATACAATTGGCGGTAAAATTTTGGGTCGCAAATAATTTTGTTATTGAGGTCCCATGTATGATCAATATCGACTACCCTCCATCCTATGTCCATAAAAGCTACGCTAATCTTTTTGTAGTTTGCAATAACGACGAAGGATTTTGTCCTTGGATGACTCTTAAAGGCGAAAGAAATATGGCAATGTTTTCAATACTCAGATCTAAAGTGCTTTCTACGCTGACCTGCCATCCTGGTAGTAATATTCAAAAAATTAGTGGAGCACTTCCAATGCTTCTCATGTTTCAAACTAAAGTTCTACTCCAAATACTCGAGGAAGATGGTTTGATATGCACTGATATTGAAAAATCGACAACTTTATCTGGTCCATTCGACATGGAATGCTCTGTTTCGACTACTGGAAAATTTATTTACTTTGTGAAGTTGACTTAATTGTAATAAAATCATGATCTATGTACATGTAAAGTTTTTTAAGTGAAATGATTTTAATTTGTATGATAAAAAATTCCATAAAAAATAAATCTTGTTGCTATTTTAGTTGACAATGACGTGGCAAGCCGTACCAGCAGGTATTGACAATATTTTCATTTGACTATTAGGTCTTTCGTCTTTACTACTCATTTTTTGCAGATGATATTGCTGTCTCTCCTCGTCGATAAAATCTACTTTCCATTCAAACTCGTTAATTTTAACTAACAATACTTTTAAGTGAGAAAATATCTTTTGTAACATATTTACAGCTGCAACTTCTTCGACGCCACCATTAGCCTTGTTATCAATTCCATCTGAAACTATAGGAAACCCAATTATAGGTAAATATTTCATATTCCATATAGCAAATGTATTCCAAGGGCAAGTTCTACCCCTTATATCCGTATATCCTTCAGTAAAGTCGTGACCAGGTAGCGCAGGTCCTACTACTAATACATTAGAATCGATATTTATCATATCCATAAGTATATCAACAGATTTTTTAGATATTTTAAATTCTAGAGACTAAATTTATTTTTAGCGAATAAAATAATAAATGACTTAATGAGCACAGTAAAATTACCTGAAATATTAATTTTTCATAGCCCTCTTCCATTGCTTTTACGACAATAGTATTTAAAGCTGTTGTAAATCGACCCCAATATACCAACGGCAATATAATCACTCTATCCATAAGATCGTGCTTATGAAATGCTTCAATTAGTTGGTCTTTGAACGACCCAGTAGCTTCCAATGAACCAAAATTTATGCATATCAATACCTTTGAAGCAAATGTTACACAATTTTGCACGAAAGCTACTATCCCATCTAATCGTGGCGGAATTGATGCATTTTCTTGATGAATTCGAGTTGCAACTAGTACCTTATCCATTGAAAGCACTCTCAATAGCAGCTAGTTTTCAAGATCTTTGTTCCTTCTACCTTTCTGTTACCTTGTTGCCTTTTTATACCGTAATCCCTTCGATCGTCGCTATCGGCAAAAATCTGAATTTTAAAATCATCCCAAACAGAAAAAGGGAATATGGGAGATGAGTTCAGCGATTTCGGTCAGAAGGTAGATCTGACTGCGTCTATTAGAGGCATTTTACGGAATTACCCTGAAGGAACTGCCATTTTAAAGGAGTTGATTCAAAACGCTGATGATGCTGGTGCAAGGACCATTTCGTTCTGTTTGGACTGTAGACAGCATCCGACCGAGAAAGTGATAGGCCCAGGATTATCACAATTTCAAGGATTGGCTTTGATGGCATATAATGATGCAGTATTTACTGAAGAAGATTTTAAATCTATTCAAAGAATTGGCGATTCCTTGAAAAAAGCAGAGAATGCCAAAGGTAAAATTGGTAGGTTTGGAATTGGGTTTAATGCAGTATATCATTGGACTGATTTGCCTTCATTCATCAGTGCTGAATATCTAGTAATGCTTGATCCACAAGCAAGATTTTTGCCTAACGTTAATCCGTCAAATCCAGGTAAAATTGTTAACTGGATACAAAATAAAACAGTTATAGGTAGTTATGGTGATCAATTTGTTCCATATTCCGGTCATTATGGATTAAACTTTCAAAGTCCATTCAAAGGGACATTGTTTCGATTACCATTACGTACGTCTCTACAATCCGAGACTTCGATGTTATCAAAGCGATCATTAGGCATACCTGAATCTCTTGAATTATTAAAGTCACTAAGAAGTGAAGCATCTGCCATGTTATTGTTTCTAAAATCTGTTGAATCTATTGAAATTAAAATTTGGGATGCTGATAGTAATGCACCAAGGATATTTTTCCAATCTAATATAAAAAATATAACGAATCAATTACGATCACTCAGAGCAACAGTTTGCAGCTTTGTAAGTACTAAATCATTAAGTATTAATAGCGTGCAAGTTGCTGATTACTCATTGGAAATATCGTGTAACGATGCCGAAAATAAATTGGAATACAACGAACTTTGGGATGTGTGTAACCAACTAGGAGGAAGTGCAGCGAACATGATTGCATGCGACCCATCAAATGAGTTGTTGCGACTTGTTCCTTGGGGTGGTGTTGCTGTATGCATTGACTCGGGATTGGTAGATTTGACTAGTTCCCGTTTGAATCAAGGTTTGGCTTATTGTTTCTTGCCATTGCCTGTTCATACAGGCTTACCTGTACTAGTTAATGGTTTCTTTGAATTATCATCAAATAGAAGAGATATCTGGCAACCTGGACCAGATATGACAGGTGACGGTAAAACACGAGCTGATTGGAATATGAGCTTATTAAATGACATCATAGCAAGTTCATATGTTCGTATGTTACTTAGATTAAAAGATAGAATAGGATTTACTCCTCTATATCAACATGCGTGGCCGTCTCACGATACCTCCTTTCCGTGGTCAGTTCTTGTGCAAAGTACATTAACGAAATTAAAAGGCGAAAGATTGCTATATTCCTCGTCGATAGACACATGGGTATCTTGTTTGGATGCTGTTCTGATTCCTATTGACAACCGACTAAACGATAGAGATGCAGATCAACTCATACAAATATTAACACTTTCTCGCGAGTCACTAGTGCTGTGTGACTATTCACTAAGAAAAACTCTGATTGATTCAAATAATTGTTCCAAATTGGCAACGCCGAAATATTTGAGACACGTATTGAGAAGTGTGTCAGGCAACACCTTGCAGATACATTTTTGTCAATTTCTGCTGTTTTATTGCATTTTAGATTATTCTAGTGATATGCAAATTACCGAGTTAGACCAGCTGCCGATACTTCCTCTTAAAAATTCAAAAATTGGAATTTTACGCGTGTTTACATCTCAACAATATGCAGCTGTTACTCAGCTGTGCGACTTGGGATTTTCCATGTCACAGTCATTCTCGGTGCTACAAAAGTGTAAATTTAGTGTACAAGAAGCCTGTGATATTTTGACGACTACTACCTCTTCAGATGCTAATTTGGAGAATGTCTATTTGCTTTTAGGCGATGAAGAAATTGAAGTTTTTGGAGATGCTGCAGATATTTTGCTCGATAAAAGCTATATTAATCCAAATGAATTAGAATTTTTGATCAGTTCAAATATGTCGAAATCGAACATTCAATCGTTCAAACCCTCGTTAGTATTAGATTTATTAAGACGGATTTTGCCGAATATTTTTTTTAAAGGCAAAATTGTTAGTGAATTTTCAGAGGAATATATTCGATTATTTTTAATAAAGTTTTGGAAGTATGCATCTTTGCACCCAGAAATTATATCAGTAATAGCAGAGGGACCATCCTTAGTTCCATCGATGGGGTTGAAGCAAGTATTACCGTTAAGCAGATTGTCTGGGTTAGTTGTATCAGAAAAGGCGGGCGTAAACCTCCCAACAACCATACAAGTGTCGCTTCAACGTCTTGGTATGTACATTGTAGACTTGTCTTTTCTTCCAGAAAATGTTTCAATGCCTAATATTTTCTGGGACTACGCATATAGTCCAAGCAGAGCTGGGATTATTTCTATATTATCCCTTATTGACAGAGACAAATCCAAGCCCCCTGTAAGTTGTCTTGAACGGAATCAAATTGACGAGTTACGTAGCCATATTTCATCATGCGAGCCTCCAAAGACTTTAACTAATGAAGAGTGTAAAATTATTAGAAAAGTGCCGCTGTTTAAATCATTTAAAAACGATGAATATTTTTATCTAGACAGCGATGACACCAGCGCCAATAGAACTGGAAAGAATGCGTATATGACAATTAGTGACACCAAGAATTTATCGACTAATCTTTTCCCTCAATATTTCGTTTCATATGACAGCCCACAAGAGTTACAATTACTAGAGAAAATTGGAGTGTTGGTCTTGTCAAAGTCGCAGTATTATATGCGCGAATTATTACCGAATATAGAGAAACTATATGGCGTTTCCCCTCAGGATTGCACCATAAACATAGTGACTATGCTATCCGAACTCAAAACGTTGGTAAACGATGACAACACTTTCTTATCAAAACTAAAGAATTTTAAGTTTATTCCGACGTACGTAGATAATGCCTCGGAAGCAAGCCAACCCGCGATGAAATTATGCGCTCCAGCAGAATTGTTTGATCCTAATGTATTAGAGTTGCAACACTTGTTAGATCGGACGTTTTTTCCTGCCGAGGAGTTTTGCAAAGAAGACACTCTTGCTTTTTTGCGTAGTATTGGACTGCGTAGTTCATTAAATTGGCCAGATATTATTTCATGTGCGAAGTCTATTGCTGGCATGGCTGATGAAGAGAGTAAGCAAATTAGGGGCGATTTTTTACTACAGTTTTTAGAGAAAAATATTGAAAGACTGAGTACTAAAAGCAAACCTCCCAAATCAGTAGTGAACGTGTTATTTCAATTTGCAGGATTACTAAATGAATCACAAAATGAACAATTGTCAGATTCATTAACTCAACAATATATAGAAGATTTGCTGGTGATCCCGTGGGTACCAGTGCTGATGACTCCTCCTAAGCCCTTTCTGCCGTGGCCTACTGCAAAATTAAGTGGGACAGCTGCGCCGGTCGATACCAGACCTCTGGATGATCTGTGGTTTTGTTCTTATTCCAAGCGTATAGCTCCAAAAAACTTATCCGAGTCATTGAGCAAATTGCTTAAATGGACGTTACCGATTGATATGCACACAATAGCCATCCAGTTAAGAGAACTTTCTACTTTCTATCATTCAATTAAGGTAAAAGGTGACATTTCTAGACTAGATCAAAGTGAAAAAGAAGACGTTAGTTATAATGAGAACGCTGTCAACGATGCCAAAGTAACAATTACAGGACTTATCCCTCAATTATATCAACGACTCAATTCTGTCGCTACTCAGAACAGTTTTGAGCTCAAGGCATTACTTCAGTCACATTCTTGGATTTGGGTCGGAGATAATTTCGTATTGCCAGAAAAGGTTGCAATTAGTGCGTCCGTCAATGCGTCTCCATACTTGTATCAATTACCACAAGATTTTCAAGTTTATCGGCAGCTTTTGAATGTATTTGGTATTAAAAATACATTTAGTTATAGAGATTATGTGGAAGTTTTGATCCTTATGGCAGAAGATACAAATGCTAACACCAGTGATACGCAACATGTGCGAGCTCTCACTGATGAAAATGTAGACTTGGCAGTAACACTGGCTACGTTAATTAGTGCTGAGATAGGTCTGAGCGTTCACAATCACACTCTGTTTATTCCCGACAATACGTGCAAATTAGTTCGATCTACAGAGTTAGTAAATGATGATGTTCCTTGGTTATCAGGGCCTGACTACACGTCTGTTAGATTGGGGTGCAAGTTAATTCATCCTAATATTTCGTCTCACGTTGCAGAGAAGTTAGGTGTGAAGTCGTTGAGACTTTCCATAGTTAACAAAAATCTTGAGCAAAATTTGTTTTCAGTTGATGCAATGGAAGCATTTGGGCAAGCGGAATCATTGACTAGTCGCCTCAAAACTATATTAGATATGTATCCAGATGGCAATCCTATATTCAGCGAATTAGTGCAAAATGCCGACGACGCTGGTGCAACTAAAGTATGTATCATGATTGACAAGAATACTTATCCATCAGAGTCTCTTTTAGATAGCAAGATGTCTGCCTTACAAGGACCTTCGCTGTTAGTCTTTAATGATGCTAAATTTACGGAGGCTGATTTTAAATCACTAGCTCGAATAGGTCAAGGATCAAAACTAGAAAAGCTGGCAACCACCGGGAGATTTGGTTTAGGATTTAGTAGCACGTATCATTTAACCGACACCCCTACATTTGTATCGGGGGAGCACTTAGTAATATTTGATCCTCATTGCGCGTTCGCCCCTGGCGCGAATGTCAATCAACCTGGATTAAGGATAAGGTTTCACGGAACTACTCTAAAATCAACATTTAAAGATCAATTTGCCCCATTTCAATTTTTTGGTTGCACTTTCAATGAATCCTATCCGGGTACATTGTTCAGATTTCCATTGAGAACAGCAGGCTTGGCTCGCCGAAGTGAAATATCCAAAAGATCGTATTCTATAGCTGATGCCGAATTAAATCTGAGTCAATTTATTCAACAGATTGACCACCATTTAATTTTCTTACGAAATGTTAAATGTATTGAGATTTACGATTTGGAATCAGGTGTTGTTGATCCAGTGTTAGTTCATCGCGCAGTTTCTACGATAAGTGATATGCAAGTTTCAGGAGAAGTATCTTTGCTTAAATATTTCGAGAAACAACCAACCCAGAAGGGTTCTGCCAATCCTTCTAGAGACGACTTTTATCTAAAGCTTATGTCAACCCCATTGCTAAAGCTACCTAAAGTATCTTATTATATAAATATTGAAGTGTGCTCATTTTCGAAACTTGGCTCCTCGACTCCAGTTGACGCTAATGTAGTAAATTCATCGGAGGTACAAGCTCGAGATGATAGTTTATTTATTGTGGTTCATGGTCTCTGCGGAGGAAAAGCTAGGGACTTAGCTTGTGATGTTAGTATGCGACATCTAAAATTAGTACCTTTGGGGTCGGTGGCAACATGCATATACAAATCGTCACTCCCAAATGTGTTATTTCCGCAGATTTCAGGTCAAGCCTTTTGCTTTTTACCTTTACCAGTTTTCACAAGTTTGCCTATACATGTTAATGCATATTGGGAATTGAGCAGCAACCGGCGAGACATCTGGAAAGGAGATGACACAAAAGGAGAGGCCAAACTTCGCTCTGAGTGGAATATTCATGTAATGAACGATGTTATAGCTCCATTGTACTCGCAACTGCTACTGAAAGTTGTAAAAACAAGTAAAATTAGTGTATCTCCCAATTTATCGGTATCATTGCAGGAGAGAGATGTGTATAAGCTATTTCCACTTGCAGAGAATCAACAAGAGCCGTGGAAGACAGTAACTATTTCATTATTTCCGCTTTTAATGCATGAAAAGATTTTAAAAAGTAATATTAATGACGGAGTACTATTATCACTAAAGGAGTCCATTATTCTCGAGGTTTGCAGTAATAACTCTGAGGAAAATGATATACTGAATCACCTAGAGCAAGTGTTATTACTGGAGAAGCTTCCAATTGTTCGCGTACCGACTGCTATCGCAAAGTCGTTGATCAATAGTGAATGTATTGGTGGAAGTGTAAATCCAGAATGGCTACGAAAGTATTATTCGAACGAACTTGTGCCGCATGTTTCAATTAGCTATAATAAAACTAACCGATCAACAGAAAGCTCGTACTATCTCACCGCAATATTTCTGTTGAAGTTCTGCGTTCGCGATGTTACTAAAGCTAATTTCGAAGTGCTGCAAGGCATACCGATTATACCTATGGAAGACGGTAGTCTCGGAATATTACAATCTGCAGGTACCGAACCATTGTATCTCACTAATGACGTAGAAAGAAAACTGTTGCATCAAGTAGGCCATCGGTTAGTTGCAGCTGACAGTGTTATTGGTTCAACAGTTTCTTGTATTTTTAGGGATCCTATGTATGCGCAAAGATCTAATCTTAAATTGATAACCTCCAACGAAGTATTTTCATTAATAAATTCATATTTACCAAAACCTTGGAGTAGAGACGAGGTTAAAATTGTCAATAGAGAAGGCATATATAGTAGTGAGTGGCTGACGATGCTATGGAGTTTTATAATCGAGGCTGGTATAGTTGATACAGTTCGTGACAATATCCCAATTTTCCCAGTAATCCAACCAGAGCACCTTGATAAAGGCCAGTATGTAGTAAAAATAAGTTCAAAAGTGCCCATTTTACACATGTCGTATACAGATGTAACACCACCTGCAGCTGCTGGCTTAGCTACAATTGGTATTTTTATATTTGACTCCGCAGTATTAGGAGGATTGTCATATTCTAAAGAAATTTTAAGCTTATTAGTGAAACCATCTGTTCAAGGTATTTTAGAAGCATTGCTTAGTGTCCGTGATACTGTATATAATTTTGCAGCAACTAAAGGCAGCTGCGAATGGACTGCAGGTGTAAGACATGCTATGAAGGAGTTCATACTACACAGTGTCGTTTCAAAAGTGGAAAAGTTGGGCGTAGATGAGATACAAGTGTTAAAACATCTTCCAATTTGGACTTTTCATGGGTATGACGAAGAGGAGTATAATTCGAAGGACGCTTTCAGTGTTCTAATTAGCGACAAGCCTGATAGTATTCAATTGCCTCCTAAAGATATCGACCCGACATTGCTCGGCAATACATTCGTAAAAATTCGCGACGAGTATGAACGAGAGCTTTATCACAAATTAGAAATACATGAGCCATCTACATCAGATTTTTTTGTGTCTTATATCACGAATAAATTGCAACCAAATCAAGTAGATAGCCTTGCTATTCAATTGTTGAAATCGTTGCCCCAAATAATTAAAGAATGTCCTAGTTGCATTGAAAAACTAAAAGAAAGTTGTATTTTCCGTAACGTAAACGGGGGGTTGTGCCTTGCGAAGAATTTGTTTGACCCCAAAGCCGCACATATCTCAAATATTCTGCCTTCGCAGCTATTCCCTGCTTCTATTTTTCATAATGATGCACTGCTTTCATCATTGAGGTTGCTCGGATTAAATACAGTCATGACTTGTGATGGAGTTACAAGAACCGCTCAGTCTGTTCATCACGATTTAGATATTTATTTGTCATCTAAATTAGTTGCTGAAACGAGAGAGACCGTGTTGAAACAGGCAATAAATAGGGCTACATCATTACTGAAGTATATGGAATCGAATATTGAAGCACTTTTAAACGAAATAGACCCGGATTCAATGGCAGAAAATAATGTCGTTGATACTATCGGTGGCTCTTGGAGCAAAGATTTGAGATCGTTGAGTTGGATACCAGTTTCGACGTCCTGTCCTAAAGGTTTGGACGGATTACCTTGGCCAGATTCGGTCCATGCTATGCCATTAGCAGCGCCGTCACAATGTCGACATATGCAAGATATATGGCTTTGTTCTTCTACTCGTCGCATATGCTCTCTCGACATCCGATCTGAGTTGTTACTAACCGTATTGGGTTGGAATAGGCATCTAGAAGGTCGTAATATTGCATTACATCTGATTGAATTAAAAAATTCTTTTGAAACTGCAGATATACAAAGTAAAGATAAAATTGCCCGAATGTTTTCTCAAGAGTTGTCAAAAGTATATTATTCCCTAGAGGCAATACTAGAAAGAGAATCAAAAAAAGAAGTAGAAGTATGGACCAGTATTCTGAATGGTAAACCTATCTTATGGCTTCACGGACAATTTATTGAACCAAATAGACTAGCATATCATGGAATACCTGGTGTTATAACCGAACCTTATTTATTTACTGTGAGTGGAGAGTTATTGCGGTATGAAAAGTTGTTACAAATCCTTGGGGTTAAGGAGTCATTTGATGCTCATGACTTATCTAAGATGATGCGCTCAATTTACGAGAGTAATAAAAATACACCATTGATTTCTCATCAATTACAGCTGTATGTCGGTATTACAAAATTACTGGTGCGTCAACTGAAACCTACAAATGAAAAATTAGAAGATAACACGAGCGAGAAAGTTTCGGTCGCAGAGCCAGAAGAAAGTGCTTCTGATGCAGCTATTCCTAAAGAAGAGTTAAAAAAAATTACAGTCACCGACATCGGAAGTATATATCTTCCCGACAGAAATGGCTATCTTTTCATTGCGTCAACACTTTGTTATGACGATGCACCATGGATTTCATCTGCACTAATGCAGAAAAACAGCAATATAAAGTTTATTCACAAAAGTATCGACAATGCAGATGCTATTGCATTAGGTGTAAGCTCGTTGAGGGAGCAGTTATTTTCTGGGGATGAAGTATTATGTCCTGACCCAATTGCACTCAATTCATGTATTAAAAATGATACGATTGATAATTTTTTGACAGATGTCCTCGCACTATCTGATGTTATTGGTGCTACCGAAGTGAATGTAGTGTACGACGACAAAGTTTATCCTAGTGAAAGTTTGATGCATCCCGGCTTAGTTGACACTCAAGGTTCATCAATTTTGGTCCATTTAAGTGGTGTTAAGTTATCATCTGAAGAGTTATCTCATTTGCTGACATCACCAAATGTACTTCCTATTCAAAGCGGGGACCTTTCTACTGGTAACTCATTTGATCCTCGTGTATACTCCTCTGAAGGAAGTCCATTAAGAAAAAAGCAGAATAATGAATCTCCGCGATACCCACATCCCTCATCAGGCAAAAGGTTAATGTCTGCATTTTCTATTACAGATTGTCTGCAAGTAATTACCGGCGGAGAGTTTTATTTGTTTGATCCATGTGGATTATACATAATCGCTGAACAAATTTACGACGATGCAACGCGCGCAAAAAATAAAATTGCGAATTCTCAAAGTCTAAAGCAGATTGCACGTGCTCAACGATGTGTATTCATTGAAAACACTAAAAAACCACATACCGATGGGGCAACTATATTGCAACGATTTCCCGATCAATTTGCACCATTTTTATCCCCGCCATTTGGATTAAACAAAGATAATTCTTTTGACGGCGTTCTTCTGCGCTTGCCGATAAGAAAAGCGGTATCTACAGTGTCGTCTTATATTCCTGATATATGCCAAATCAGATCATCACTGCGTAATCTAAGATGCTCATTACAAGGTTCATTGCTCTTTAGCAATTCAATCACTAGTGGAAGCTGTTTTCATTGGGAGAACGAATCAGCTACTTTTATTTGTGATTACAAGGTAGCATTAGTATCATCTACTGCACTCCGAGATCAAAGATTGAGTATTCTAAGTGATAGAGGCTGGAAGCGTAGCGGGTTTACCTCATTATTTAGCAAAGCATTTGTGCCCCCTGAAATACAATTAACAATTACAATTTGTTCGACATTTTTTGATTTGAAGGAATTGATTACCAACTCCAATGATCCTGAAGTTAAAGTGTATGGTTGGCTTCATTGGAGTCGCAGCGATGTAACATCGTTTCAGTACATCCAAACTGATAGTAAAGCCTCTACATCAATTAGTGACGAGTTTATTATTTGGTCAATTTCAGGCGCTGGAAAGCTTAAAGACTTGGCTATATCCGAGCCATATAGAGGACTAAAACTACAGCCTTGGGTAACATTAGCAATACGATGCATGAAATCTTCCGAATTAGCTGAACTTGCAACACCTCCTAGTAGCGGACAATTCTATGTATCTTCGGGTCCTATTGGTTCCATTGGACTTCCATATTTATTTGAAGGACCATTCATTCATAGTTTCTCTGATCGATTCATACCTTTTGCTGGGTATAACAAAGGTGAAAATGTTACTGTTTCAATGCACTTAGGCCACAAAGATTCTCAAAATACGTTACGATCGTCGATTGTTACAACTTGGAACAATGCTATCATATCGACTATTGCAGAGCATCTCTTACCAAAGGCTTTGAATTATTTAATAAAGCTAATTCCAAACACAAATCAACAGAGTTATTACAAGTATTGGCCGTACCAAACTAGACTTAATCAAGATGTTGCGACGATCATTAGAACTCAGAGTACGCTTTACCATCAACTTTCAGTAAGCCCAGTATTCCTTACTAACTCGGGATTTAACGAACTCAAGCAAGTTATATTACCAGAGTATAAGATACCAATCACAATTCTACCATTTTTGAAGTCATTGATGCCATTGTCAGTCGCACCACATCAAGTTTCATTAGACCTAATACTCGCAAAATTAAGGTTTAATGTATTATCTCCTGGTCACTTTAGAGATATATTGAAAAAAGATCACGTTGCACACTGTGAAAAATTGATGGATGGATGTCTTGATATTGTTATTCAGTTGCTAAAATTTGCTTTATCGGATATTCAGAAAGTTCAAGATGATGGAGAGTTCATTAAACGCAAACTTTATCGCGAATTTGCTGGTGTTCCTTTAGTACCACTGTTAGATAAGGGAGTCAAGCCTTTCCCTAGAAATGAGAAAGAAATGTTATCAATTGGCTCATATTCTCTGATGGCTTTATTACCACGACTGGGTGATGTGATGCTGAGTCCCAAGATACCTGCATTATTTCCGATATTTAATGATCCCGTATTTATGGATTCTCTTTACATACGCAGTTGTTCGATAATGTTTCTTGAGTCTAATATGAATAGAATTCTACCTTTTGCTTGGAGAAAAGTAGATGCTCTTCACTGGTTAGACGTCAAAGCTACCACAAAGAAGGAGGTTGTCGGAAAGGGGTTAGGCCAAAACCCAAATGCCATACCTTCCGAGAGTTTAATTTATGTTTTATGGAAAGAGATACTTCTGAAGGAGCCGTTTACATCATTTGATCGGATTCGGGACTGGCCAATAGTCCCAGTAATTTCTAACGGTAGAAGAATGTTAGTATCTGCGTCCTTAATCACGCATGTTTTCAGTCATGTACCAACTGCGTCAGAAGATCAACGTCGACAATTTCTCTCAAATGAAGTAGGAAGATTATCATCTTTATTACAAACTGAGATTTCGCAAGATAAAAGCATGGCATTGAATGTAGATCCTACTCAAGATGATACGTGGGATTGGACAAGTACCAGGGATTCCCAAGTGACAAATATTGTAAAACATGACACAGCGTTACTACCATCACACTCAATTACTGCTGATAATAGAGAGCAAATAAATGCTTTAACCACCGAATCTGACACTCCCGTAAATCACGAAAATACAGTTGACGACGTAACATCTGATGGATACCTACCTCCTGCACCGCCAACTCTGGACGAGGAAATTAGTGGAGGAGGAATGGACACCATACCCTCGACCTTTTACCAAGCTATGTGTCGTGTTGGTATCCCATTTATAGACTGCAGTATTCTCGACGGCGTACCAATGGCTCTAAGCAAAGGTATCCCTCTTGGTAAACGTATTCTAGAGTGTCTTTATTCATTATTTTCCCAAAATGTTGCCGCATACACTATCGTTGATAATCAAAATGAACCCCAATTTTGTGGAAATCTAATTAATTTTGAGACTATAAATCCTTCTGACCGCAATGATATTTTATATGAAATATATAAATATCACCAAAATAGTTCATTAACACAGTCAGAGATTGAAAAATTGAAGAAAATCCCTATATTTACAACTAAAGATGGAGAAGCAGTCGCAATATCTGACTGCAAAGGAGTCTTTTGGTGCGTAAATTACGCAGTCTTGGAAGGTATTGCAATACCAAATGAAAAGTCAACGCAATCTCGCGGTGCCACTATTCTTATAAATGAACCTCGCTTGATTGAGTTATACACGCTTGTTGGAGCCGAAGAGTTAACAGCATCCGCCGCATTACGTAGATTTACCATACCATTGCTTGCTTCGATGTCTGGTTGGGATAGATTGGAGATTATGCGAAATTTATCAATGAAATGGTCAGCATACAGCGATGATGCAGATGTGGTGCAACATTTGAAAAACTTGGAATTCATTCCCAAATCCATGGAAGATCATGTTGATAATATTTTCAGAAAAGCTACTGAGATATTTTCTTGGACAAATGACGATCTTTTATACACTCTTTCAGGTCCTCACCAAGCAAACTATTTCGCGCCAATTCAACTTCGTACACCTGAATTTTATGTTATGCTTAAAGATTTAGGAATGTTGTCGGAATTAAATAAAGAAAGTACATTGCGACTGGCCACAGATATCGAGAGTTGTTACATTAAGGAGACTAAAAGCGAAGTAAATGAGATAACAGCGATCGATAGAGGAAGGAAGCTACTGCGGTATATGAAAGAAAATGATAGAAGCGCGTCAATTCCATTTGATAATGATTTGGCAAAGAAACTGTCCAAACTAATATTCGTCCCAATGTCAATGCCCAAATCGATAGCACCAGGTGGTTACATTGAGTACTCTGTAAAACTTGGTCGATTCAACGAGCTTCTGGCTAAATCATGCGGAGCTTTGGGCTTCACCGTTATGCCCATTCTAGACGAAGATATTGCCCCTCCATTATACTTTTTTTCTGCATTAGGTATAACTTCAACACCTTCAATGGAGCTAGTACTTCAGCATATTAAAAACTTATCATCTGGAGAGTCTCTTGATCGGTGGAACTGCAGTCTCTACGGAATTAAATCCACTTTTAGTTCCATATTTCAATACTTGCAAGATCACTGGAAAGACATCAAACAATCTTTGAAAGATTCATTTAGATCAATGAATATAGTTCCTATAGGCCATTTGCTGATTAAACCAGGACGACTATTTTTCCGATTACCAGTCGATTTATCACCATTTATGCATGAAATTCCTCGTTATTTTGGATCCAATGAAAATCTTTTAAAAGAGTTGGGAGTAAAAGAAACACCCACAACTCTCGATTATGTTCATTTTTTGACCGATTTATCTGATGAATGTGGCAATAAATCTTTAAATCCTAACGAATTACGTGCAGTGGTTGCGATAGTTGAGTCTATTGCATTACAGAAAGATGAAAGTATCGAGGATAATATTGTAGTATATGTTCCTGATGATTGCTCTATACTTAGGTTATCGGTCGACATGGTTGTCAATGATGACAGCACCATAAAATCCAGAGTCGCTAATGGTATATCTCATGCAGGTCTTCACTTCTTGCACCCACTAATTACTACTAGTAGTACTCAGTTAAGCATACCTAAATTGACGTCAGTAATTGTAGAACATTTAGCAAGTAATATCGTAGAGAATTTGGAAGAGTCTTGGGTTGTCATCAATAAGAAGTTTAAAGACATTATATGCAGCAAGCCTATTATAGACGCTATCGCGACACTTCAAAACGTTTCTATTGTTTCTAGTAACACATTGCAAAAGTTGCAGTCATTGCAGATAATATTTACAAGTACCTTACCAACAAAGTTGATTCTGCGCGACGGTAGACGATCGTCGACTGATATTGATATTGAGGGAAGTTATTCATTGGAGTCATTAAGCTTTTTATACAACGATCCATTAAACCTGAATTCAAATGGCATCGAAAGTTCAGTGCTATATATTAACACCAATAGGATAAGTTTTCCTATTACACCCGAATTAGCATTATCTTTGGGATTATGTAAACTGCTTGGCCTGAACATAGCTTTAGCCACTCCACTCAGCTATATTCTTTCTGCAAATCATATCGACATACCAATGATATTGAACACATTAAAAATTGGTGGAGATGATGTCACAATTAAGGAAAATGCACGTGGTAGTCCGGGCGAATTGTTATGTAAGAATGATCTGCAACTTGTGGAGATAAAGCCATATCGAACTTTTAGAGTTGGTGAGGTTGTGGGCTATGACGAAAGCATAAATAACTCTGGACATAATGAAGGTAGTACACCAGTATTAAGATATGGCCACGTAATTAAAATTGGTGATAATAAAAATGATGCCGGACTTCGACGTGTAGTTGTACGCACAGGTGAAGGATTGAATACTTTCTTAAGTACTGAAATTTATTCTTTTAAATCTGCTCGCGAACTAAACAATGTTACAGGGAAAGCCTCATCACCTAATAAGATTATACCCAGTATGAAAAAGGCTGATATTGTTCTTGACAAGGCGAAAGCATTAGACACGAAAGATACATTAGATCCTATTAAACGGGATGAGCTGATACATACATTAAATTCATTATTACTTCGTACCGGAATTCCACTAGATTTGAATGAAAAGTCATTAATTAATAAAATAGTGGAGTTAGACACCAATTTTAAAAAAGTAGAGAGTGAATTGCAGCAAGAACGACACGCACTATTTGAAGCAAAAGAAACATTAGATAAGCTTCATGCGTTGAATAAATGTCAAATCTGTATTTCTCGAGATGTATCACACGTATTAGTTCCATGTGGTCATACGTGTTGTGGGTGCTGCTTGGATCAACTGAATAATAGGAAATGTCCATTCTGCAGATCAACTTTTTCGCAAAAAGTGAAACTGTTTCACTCTTTGGAGGAAGATAATGATACTGCACATTTTTGAACAGAAGAAAGTTTCAAAAACTGTTTATAATGAGTTTTGTATAATACAATTAGCAACAAAAATAAATTAGAGTCTCTTTTTCTTTTCCAATTCTTCTTGTTCGGCTTTAGCTACTTTTTTCATGTGAATTTCATTCATTTTTTCATTCTTCCTCATGAGTAACTCCTTATTTTCTTTGTCCTGAGTTTCTACATATTCCAAAAGTAACCCTTTCTTCTTTTGTGCAGCAGCACTTCTTTTAGCATATCCAATGCTATCCACATGCATCACACGTTTGTTTTCAGCGATATCTACTTCGTCATTTTCTGATTTCAGAATTTTTTTCATGGCATTATCTTCTGTGTCAGATCTAACCAGTTTATTTGGTTTCAAAATACTGTTACGAATAACTCCACCAATCCCTCTATTTTTTTCATGATGCTCTTGTACTCTGTACTTGTATATTCTCATATTATATTCTTCAACCATGTCTTCGGCAATGTTAGTTCCTAAATCTTTTATTGTTACTCTGAAATCTTTAATGTTATTATCAGCTACGATGGCAGTTAAGAGTGGTACTAAATTAATGAGTGAATCATCATGCTTAGAATCAACTTCAAATGGTCTTATCTGTATAGCGTTTTCCGGGAAAAGTGAAAATGCTTCAGGATTATCATCAATTAATACAACACGACTCAAGTCTCTATTCATATAATCAAGTCGTTTCAATAGTTTCCCATCCCTCTGCTCTTGATCATGAACAGCTAAATAATGAATTCCCACTTCAGGCAATGCACTTATTATATCTGGATTAATCTCATTATCACTGAAAATTGCAATTTCATAATATTTAGACATGGTTGTTATAAATTCATCTAATCCTGGTCTCTTAGTATATGTCCATCCATATTTCGGATCATATTCATGCGCTATTAACGTCTTTTCCAGATCTAACACTAACAATGGAGGTGCAGGTAAACCAGGTGCAGCAACATTAGCATAGAATGGATCATCTGGCCAATCGGGTAAAAGTTTCTCTCTCGCGGGTAAGCTTACTGCTAGTTTCACTGCAACAGTTTTGCTATACAAAGTTTTTAGAAACTCATGCAACACACTACCTTGATACATAGCCCCTAAACTACTTTTCGCGAGCATGCCTTGACTATTATATGAAATATCGTACACTACTAATACTGGAGCCAACGCTAACACTGTTAGCCCAGCTGCCCTTGATATCTTTGCAGTACTTGTGCCACCGTGTGGGATTGACCCATCTTTCTGCACGTTCCGACTTCGCTTGGCTACCGTAGATAAGTTGCGAATGCCAAATCGTAACATCGCTTTATTTCTATTTACCTGTTTTTAACCTATTTTCCCAAGTTTTTTTTGCCAAAACAATAGGTATATTTTTAAGGTGCCAATCAAAATAGAATCGATTTACCTATTTGGATATAATCCATGAAGTACGACAAACTTGCATATTAAAATCAATAGCCAATAAAAATATTTCTAGTATTGATGTAATAATTTATTTAGTCACTAGTCTTTTTTAAGTACGTGATATTGAATTTAGAATCTATCAAGGATAGATAATCGCAAATTTAAAGAAACAATTAATATTAAGGCTAGGAAAATTTACCATAATTGAATATGTCCGGTAAATCCGGGTATTTGGCAGGAAAAATCGAAAACTTATTTTACCGTTTTCTAAAAGAATGACATTGTTGTGATGATTTTAGTAAAAAATGGGTGGTTTATTGTTTAAGAATAAACCAATAGACGATGTGGATAAAAATAGTGAAGATGAAGATGAAATAAAAAAAGCATCATCGTTGTTTTCATGTTTTCAACGCAAAAGAAGAAAATCTGAAAATGACGATGACGATGAGGACGATAATACGTCTTCGGAAGAAAATAAAAAAAATGGCGGAATCTTTGGATCATTTGGAACAGCTTATGTAGACCCCCCAATGCCAGAAATGGGAAGACCTGTTAAATACGAAAAATTATTTAAACGCAGTATGTTCGCTAGAGTACATATGTCTCAAATAGCCAATGTTATAATAGCCGATGCAAAAGCTTCCATAGATCATGCTAAAGAAATACCATTGGGTGACAACATGTATCGTGTGACAATAACTCCTGGTGTTACGGAAAGAATGGCACAGATCAGATCAAACAAACAAAATAGACACAGAAAAGTACAAAATATAAATTTAATAGAGCGAGCCCTTAGATATAGAAAAATGGCGATTGAAATGTTAAATACTAACTATTCAAAAAAATTAGTAAGAGATGACGAACTAGTCGATGTTAATGCATCTAGAGGTTTAGTTGAACGTAGAGAACAAGATCAAGACTGGATACCAGTATCGGAATTTAATACTAGAAGAGAAATAAAAGAAGACGATAGTGTCGAAAGTGGGTCAATTTCTGCTCCTACATAAATAGTGTCGTAAAAATTTTTACAGTATTATTGTTGCTTTTTTATTATATTGTAACATGTTATTTAAAATGTGTATTAATGTCATAGTATTGGTTTTATTAAATTGTTATCTTTTTCATATTTTATTATTTCGTTCAAAGGGAAGCAGTGAAATTTGCATGACGTACTATCAGTAATAGAGATAGCAAGATCACAATTAATATCCTTACTTAATGCTCTTGTATCAAAACTTATATGAGGAAATTTAGAAGACCAATGCTCTAAATATTCCTTTTCTTTCATATCAGATATACTAAATTTTCCCTTTCCACATACGACAATTTCAAAGTGTTCGAGACCATCTTGATACGGCGAATTTAATTTTGGTGCAGGTAACTCGATCAAATCAATTCGGAATCTATTATAAAATATTGGTTCATTTAGTTTAAAGATTGAAATCGGTCTATTTCCTATTAAGCTTTCAATTAATTGATTTCCAAAACTAAGCAATTTAGTCTTTAAATTCTCATACTGTTCTGTTGTCGAACATCTATAACATATATGATCAATTTCTTCAAAATTTGTATCTTCTATTATATTTATGCCATACTTTAAATTAAGTATTTCAAGACTATTTGAAAGAAAGGTATTGTAATCACCAATCACAGACCTTATGTCCTTATGTGATATTGTACTCATAATTTTTAATGATTCTGATCTAATAACTAACAAATATAAAATATAGACAAACAATGACATTAAAAATTTATGTTTTCCAATTTTTGGGCAAAATTCTACAAGGAACTAGGAACCGACATATATCGCCGAATTATGGACACATAGGTGAAATCTGAGGATTTAGTGGGGCTCACATTGTAATTTTTGTTGGTTATTCCAACAACTGTTATTGAAATCATATTCATTAATATCGTATCTATTTCCGAATCTTTCCGATTACCGGCCCTGACCGTTAAAAAAAAAAGAAAGGACAAGAGTGAAGAAAAAAAAGCGAAAGAACTAGCGAGTAACTATGATGGAAGAGTTAGATGGTAGCTTACTTCATTACACATCTAAAGGTAAATGGGTTTCGAGGAAAGGTGTGATGAAAAATGGTTTCTTAATACTTTACAATCGTGATACAGATAAAAAAGTTAGTCATGTTTTTATTCCTCAAACACAAGGTATAAATTATCTTGGGGAAATTGCTGATAATGTAGGAGGATTCCAATTTGATATTATTATTGATAAGGATAAGAATTGGTTATTTTCACTTCGCACAACTACATCATTTGAGGCTAATAAATGGATGGATGCTGTAAAATTACATGTTGGTACTACCATCAAGAGTATTGATAATGATATTATATTACCACCTTCCGCAACAAAAATGCACCCAACTAATGATTCAAATAATTTTAAACATAATAATGACGAAAATAATAAAAATAATTCAAATGATAGAGATGTTATATTACATGAGAAACAAATCATTAAACAAGTTGAAGAGGCTGCTCTTAAAGCAGAAAAAGAAGCAGTAAGACTAAGATTAGAAGCATCAAGGCTAGAATTAGAAGCTCAAGAGCATGAAAGACAACTAAGAATAGCTGCAGAAAAAAAAAGGGAAGAGGAAGAAAAGGCTAGAATTAAAGCAGAATTAAATTCTAAAATTGAAGAAAAAGAAAAAGTTCGTATGCAATTGCAGCAAGAGGCAAAAAGTGTAGAATTAGAAACGCAAAAACTAAAGATTTTACTACAGAATCAGGATGAGAATAAAATAAAACAAGAAGAATTAGCTATAGCATTAGCAGCGAAACAAAAAGCTGATGAAGAATACGCAAAGCTGATGCTAAAAGTACCAAACCATGGTAATAATAAATGGAATCTCAAAAATATATCTAAAATTGTGATTGGTATATCACTAATATTATTTACAATAATATTATTAATATTACGACCATTTTCAATTAATGAATCAATTATAACGATACAACCACAGAAAGAATCACTAATATCAGCGCCACCAAGTATAATTGCATCGAAAAAAGTCAACAACTTAGTAAATGTAGATAAACCAGTGGTAAATCAATTCAAAGATCTTGCAAATTATGATATTACTATTACAGAAAACTTTGATAATTATAAAGTCTTTAACAAAAGTATTCCATCCATGATATCAGAAGCCATTATTAAAACATTATTTCTTCCTATCCGTTTGATCAAAGGATTTTTGAGAAACATATTTAAATAGTACTATTTTTGGTAATTAAGTAATCACAATATTAATATGTTTTGTTGGTACCTTAACTTTAATTTGAACATTTACAATATAACATTAATTATACAATTAATAACATACGAAATTAAAAATTGATTAAGCACGTTGAAATATGACGTTTCTGTCAGTTTAAAAAAAAAATAAACTGAGGGTATAATTGATATAATTGATATAATTGATCAATACTAACATGTGGATCTCATTACTTACTCAACTCATTTACATTGTTTTTTTTTTCATACCTTTTTACTACAACCTAATAAACCAATTGACTTGAATAATTATTATAAAGATTAACTCAAACTTTTGCGTTGCTTTTTACTAGGCTTAACATTTTTCTCATTCTTATCTGACACATGATCGTCATTATCTTCAATCTCTTTAACTTTTATAATACTATATATTGTCTTTAGTTTATGCAATACATCCTCTGAAACAATTGCTCGTTTCTGTATATCAGACATATTCAGAGCGTCATCAGTATCAATACTAACATCCACTACTTCTGCTGCCATAAATTTTTTAATAGCCTTAGATGTTTCAATTGGTGTCATGGCCTTTGAAGAATTCAAAACTACCAAAGGCTTTGTGATCCAATTCATTTTAAGTATAAGATTTTTAAAATAATCCACTAGAATTTCTAGGAGACTCTAGTAGGAGTATCAATGGTGGAGTTTTTCCGGTTTTTTAGCGATAGACATCAAATAAAATTATAAAGTTTACACATTCGTCAGGAGCAATTGAATTAAATTTGAACGGTTTCGAATTACTTGACTTCACTTTACATTTGACGACTTTACTTTATTTAGTTTTCGTATTTTAATTTATTAATTGCGTTAAGGTTAAATGAAATAATTAATATTTAAGTCCTCTAAAAGTAAACAATTTTTCCAAACAACTTATGATATTCATGGCTAATATATATTTCACTTTAATTTCTATATCCGGCCGGTCTCAAGATCTTCGGTCCCAAGGACCAAAGAGGTACGCACGACTTCCCTCTTTGGTTGCAGTCTTAATACTATGTTTTTACTTCTGATTATCGTGTTACTGCTATGCCTAAGTACTTACAGTAATGCTAATTTAAAAATAAGAAGAATGATAGCTTCTATTCCAATCTGTCTTGGTTGTTTCTGCAGTTCAGTAGACGCTTCAGAATTATCGAAAGAAAAGGATCCAATGACAACTATTCAAGACCAACTTATAGAAATGCAGAAAGCAAAAGTGCAAAATCAAAAATTAACATTAGAAAATGATCTTAACACTATGAAAGCGAAACAGCTATTGTATCCCGAGAGTAAGTTAATAGCAACAGGAACAATAACACTAAAAGCTGATGGTATTAGTAATCCAAAATTATATCCATTAGGCTTTGATTCGATTAAATTTTATGAAAATTATGATGTACCAAGTTCTAATTTATTTATTTTAGCAGTAGGAAAAGATGGACCTCCACTTGCTGCAAAAAAAATACCATTATATAAAAATGATATTCATTTTCCTCTTGTATTTGAAATAACAACGGATGACTTATTGTTTCCGTATACTCCAAATGCATATATTCAATCGTCAAATGCTAAAGACTCTATTGCTGTGACGGCATTGTTAACTCCGAATGAAAAGATAAGTGAACCATCACCTTCTGTTCTTGTAGGATTTGGTCTTTCGGAACCAATAACAGTTGCTGGAGTACTAACGCGTTCAGCAACTCAAATTAATATAAATATTAATTCCAAAGTGAATATCGACCTATATACTGATGAGGAAAAAAGAATACTAAATACTATTGATGATTCAGCGACTAAAAGTACAACTAACTCGGAGATTGCAACAAAATACACGAAATGATATGTGCTATAAAAGCATTATACATTATTATTACAGCATATTACAATTATTTAATTTCTCGGCCAAATGGAGTAAATTGTAAGAATAGCAGAAAGAAATCCACTTACACCTTCATGACCGTCATGAATGACGCCAGGACCGAAGATTTTTTTCCAAATATCAATTGGTGCACAATTAGCTGACACAACAACTTCGAGAAAATTTATTATGAGATCTTGATATGCAGAATCTTCTTCCGCTTCAATCTGATCTAATATAATTTCTAATTGTTTAATTTCTAATTCATCTTCTGTATTATCATCATTATCTGCAATTGGTTTATTACTATTTATCTGATTTATTTTTAAGATTACATCATTATGTCTTTTACGACAATTCGATAACTTCAAAATAGCAATGATAAAACCAGATAAGTCAGCGACAAAACATGCAGCATTTGCCCTTGATGAAGCTAACGTTTCATCAAATTCTAAAAGTTTTGTCCTGTTGCAAAATATTTGATTATCATACCAATAGTATATTCCCTAATAATGTTTTGAAGTCAATATTTAAATAAGAAATAATAATAATAATAAATGAAAACTTACATATCCTATATTTTCACCAAGAGAAGCTAACCTCAACCATAATTGAGAATAATCTTTAGATTCATACATATTTTTCCAATGAGGAATTGCTTTGATGACACTAGCAACATGATTCATAGTTCTAAATAAACGGAATGCTTTTCTACCCATAGCAGCACCCAATTTAGCACTATTTAATCTTGTTTTCCCGGAATCTGTTATATTTTCCCGGTAATACCATAAGAGAAACTGGCACGCATACTGAATTGTTTTTAGTAACTTATCCCTTGCACCATATGAGGTGCTTAATCCAGTCCATATATCTAGTGATATATATTTTTTATTACTTAATCTACGCAAAAAATGACTTACCAGGTAATGAATCAATCTAAGTTTATTATTTGCAATTGTCCCAATTTTATTTAATGCTGATGTGGTATCAATATTTAAATTTGTACAAGCATATTTTTCATATATACTCATTCTTGCTTGTATTTGACAAGAGCTCTTACAATTCTCTGATTTTTCAGAAAATTTCGATGCAATCCTATACAGGACTGCTTATATAACTTCTACAGGTTGATAAAGTAGTTCCTAGAACTTCTAGTGACTGTAAATGATGCAAAGACATATATATAAAATTAATTTTTTCCTAGATACCGGGGTATCAAATGAATTGCAGCTCCGGTCCCAGTATATATTATTTGCCCTCTACATTATTATTTATTATTATTCTAATCTTTCAAATACATAAAATAATCGTCCACCCAATTCACTTAATCATGCGGCAGAAACAAACATATATATTCAAATTATGTGTTGAGTCTCATTTTAAACAGAACTACATTCCAAAAATTCGTCAAATTAATAACGCTGATTCATTGCACACCCACAGATATTTATTCAAGGTATATAAATATTGAAACAATTACAGAATAATTGATATCACGTGAAGTAAATTACTAATTCTGTAAAATTTTGAAAGTACTGAATCATTATAATTACTTGAAAGAGGTTTGACAATTTTTTGAAAGTACTCATGAGAAAATAAGATATAATAACTGGAATCGTTATATAACTTTATTATACAAATTTTTGGTAACTAATAATACATTTAATATGGTAATTGTCTTACAAGTTTTGGTTTTTTAGGAACACCACCCTCTGGTAATGGTTCAATATTATTTGGTAAAACAACTTTCATATCATCAGCAGTTATATCTAACCATGGTGTGGATAGACTACCACTATCCCAAAATGATAATGCTTTCTCCCTTACTTTAGCATATTCTTCAGCAGAAATTAATGTATATTCTGATGGTGCATTTATTACTTTAGTTATGCATTTATTTAAGTTAACATTAGAACGATTAATATCAGATAAGCGGTGCTTCTTAGGACGTTGATCTTGTTTCTTTTTGATGATTTTCTTTTGTGGATGATGAGCAAACAATGCTGTTGATGAACCTTCACCGTTAATAATCCTACTGATACTATTAATGTTTATACGACTAGTTGATTGAAATGCATTTGTTACACTTAAAAAGCAAATGGCAAAGATTGCCACACACAATAGTTTTATCATACTGCTTTTTTACTTTGGTTGTTAGTGGTCTTGTCCAAAGTGACGAACGTATTCACTTGAGGCCGGGACCGGTTAGGGAATTTTTGCTTTTTAATAATAAGTAATGATAACAATAATAATAAGTATGATAATCATAATACTTTATTAATATTTTATTAATTGTCAATTAATATTAATACCAACATTATTATTATTATTATTATTATTATTAATTATAGTAATAAAATTTAGTCACAGTAATGATAATTATATAATACTATAGAATTTAGAAGCTAACTAAGTTTTCTCTCTCTCCTTTTTAAGTTTTTTTCAACCCTAACTAACTTCCCCTACCTCCTAAATTTTCGTCAATAAATAAAAAGCTAAAGACTGCCTTCATTACAAAGGGGTTATCAAGTTCTTCGAGTTCTTGGGGATTGTTGACGTTGTAATTGACTATTCTAGGTTAATTCTGTGAGCTTGCTATTAAAAAGTAAATTATGAAACCTTTAAATAATAAAGATAGTAAGAATTTTACGATATCTTACGGTTCTATTCCTTATGAACCTGAAGTAGAAAAAGTAATTGATGATGATGACGATCCTAATGAAGTGATTCCAACTAGATCTCGTTTCACTTCTGCAGCTATTGGTATATTTGTTTCTATCGTATTAATGAGTGGAGTATTTATGGTCGCTAACAACGAGAAATCTGGTATTTCAAATCAAGTTAATTGGTTATTTTCTCAATTTAGTACTACAACATTTGCACCACCATCTTCATTACCTGCTGTTGCACCAGGAACATCGATGCTTCCAGGATTATCTGTTCCAACTCCACCAGTACCATCCGATACTCCTACAATAAAACCAACAACAGTATCACAATATAAAAGTCCATCACCAACTAAAAAACCAACAAAAAGACCATCAAAAAGTCCTACATATAAACCATCACATAAGCCTACAGTGAATGATGGGAATGTAGCTGCAGATACTACTTTACCTCATTTTGTGTTAATTGTTGCTGATGATTTATCTTGGAATTCAATTGGATATACATCTGATGAATTAAGTTTTGTAACACCAACATTGACATCGTTAGCACAAGAAGGTATAATTATGAATAATTTTTATGGCCAAGAGGTTTGTTCACCTGCTAGAGGTTCATTATTAACAGGTAGATATCCTTTGTCTATCGGTATGCAATATGGTATGGTTGCTGCTACTGTAGAATGGGGTATGCCTCTTGATGAGGTAACTCTACCAGAAGTTTTAAAAGATAATGGATATAAAACTCATATGCTTGGTAAGTGGCATTTAGGATATTTCTCACCACTATTTTTACCAACCGCTCGTGGATTTGACGATTGGATTGGTTATGCTAATGGTGAAAATTATTATTGGTCAAAAAAATCACCTGATTATCCAGAGTTTTCAGATTTTATTATCTCAGACACTGATTGTTATAAAGCATATGATGGCGATGATAAACATGAATATTCAACAATTTTCTATACAGATAAAGCAATTAGTATAATTGACGAACATTCTACTGCAGATCCTTTATTTTTGTATCTAGCATATCAAGCTGTCCATGACCCTTTCGTAGATTATGGTAAATTTAAGCATGGTGTTCCTGATGAAATGATCGATAGTGATATATTAACAGTTATCAACAGCAAAGTTGTTGGAAGGACTCGTCAAGAATATGCTAAGTCATTGTACTTGTTGGATCAAGGAGTTGAAAAAATTTACAATGCTCTAGATGAAAAGGGGATATTAGATACTACATACATAATATTTATGTCTGATAATGGTGGATGCTGGTATGGTGGAGGTAAAAATTCTCCATTACGAGGATCTAAAGGCGCATTGTTTGAAGGTGGAACAAAAGTTGATTCATTTATATATAGTCCAAATTTAGCTAATTCAGGCACTGTATACGATGGATTGATGCATATTTCTGATTGGTTTCCTACAATTTTAGCACTAGCAAATATTAACTATGAACCTGATGATGAACATTCTTTGGATGGAGTTAATCATGTTGATGGATGGCAAGGATCTAAAAATCCAAGAAGCACTATGTTGTATAATATGTATGTTGATTTGACTGATTACAATTTTAATATTTGGACTAACGGATCATTTGCAGTTAGAGATAGTCGTTTTAAATTGATTCATACTTATGATGACTCTGATTATGGTGCATGGAATAGAATTGATGAGGAGGACGATGAAGATGATGACTTAGATAGCGACGATAGATGTGCGCAACAATTTTTAACGGGTACTTTTACTTACTGGTTATTTGATCTTCAAAACGATCCATTCGAAACTACCAACTTATATGACTCGGATGAAAACGTATATACTATGGCAAAGGAAAAATTGTACTCTTTATTACCTGACTACTTAGAAAAAGCTACAACTAAAATTGGATTATCGTGGTCTGATAAAGCGGAGAAGTTCTGGCATACTGAAGGAAATCATATTTTGCCTTGGGCAGATACATCTAACTTAGTTAATGGTGATAAGTATGACTATCCGGAGTATTGTCCAGAGTAAACTAGACGAGCCTCATCTATTATATATTTGTAAATAAGTTATAGATATTTCAGAACTCTTATTTTTCGAATGAAAAATCCGGAACTCCAACGTTTTTTTTTTTCTCAAAAAATACTAAAACCAAAATAGTGTGATATAAACTCACGTTGTAAGACATAACTTTCAGTTATCAAAGAGCGAAACTATACAACCTTTGAAGCTTTTTCATATTAATTGTTTAGATAAAAATGCCTCCAAGTAATAAAGGGAGACAAATAAAGATTCATAAGGCTCAGATACCTTCGAACATGTCTGATAAAGCAATAGCTCTTATTAATGATGCACTAGATAAATTTCAAATAGAAAAGGTAATTATTGTATTCTTACATTATAACAGTACATATTTTAATTTTCTTATTCAAAATTAAGGATATGGCTACATTTGTGAAGAAGAAATGTGACGAGGAATTCGGAGGCACATGGCATTGTGTTATCGGGAGAAATTTTGGTTGCTCTATAACGCATGATACTAAATTTGTCCTATTTTTTCAAGTAGATTTAATGCATATACTATTATTCAGATCAATCGAGTAATCTAGGTGCAACCTGTTCAATGTGATCTCGCTGTGCGATGGGAGTAAATCTAGTTTAAAAAAATAAAAATAATATATATCTATAATGTAATTATAATATCAACATAGTCTCATTCCATTTAAATTTGATGTGCTCCATTCCTTTTCATAGACCATAGAGAAAGAGGTGTGAACATTTTCAGAATTGTCTAAAGGTGGATCTACTACAATTTTAAATATATCACCCCACAGATCCACAATAATTTCCTTCAATCTATCACCCGTCTGTTTAAAGTCGGGGCCCGGATTGGCTTCTAATAGGTAAACATTATATTCAGAGTCACATACAAAATCTAACCCATATACCTCAAAACAATTAGACATTGGAGCGAATATAGTATACTCATTCTCGAATGCCGAAAATAAATCCCTCACAATATCTTTAATTTGACACAGCATGTTACTACAAATATTAGCAGATTGGCTAACACCCTGCTGGCTTAAAATTTCGGGTAGGTCTTCAAATGGTAAAACAAATTTATTTTCATCGAAATTAATATCTTCGGCTGATCTAGCAGTATTTGTTAAATGCCGATATATATCATCTAAATCATCTAGTTTATACTTATGAGCTGCCAACAGCATTAATATTTTATTGAAAACATAAACTTTTAATGAACCAACACACAAAATATAAACCCGAAAATGAAATTTATGTCGAGATATCAATAATGGGTTACTTATATACTTTTGTAGCACCCATTCGCGAATTTCATCATCAAATTCAAGAGAACTAAGAATACTTTCCCATGATTGATGCACAGATATTGCCATTCCTTTATTTGTAACAGACGGTTTAAGAATCCAACACCATTTTTCTTTATCTATACTATTTACAATTTCTTTCACGTCTTCTAAGCACCACTCTAATCTTTTTCTGAGAGGAGTTTGTAGCATAGTTGATGAATCAAATGACGCAAATGTGCCACCACCAAAATCAACTCTAATTTCATCAAATGCATTCCATGTTTCAATTATTGTGGTAAATGGAAAAGAAGATTTTAAAATTGAGTCAGGATGTTTGCTTATATAACGTTTAATCTGTAATGCCATTTGAGCTTTCCGTGATAATCCTTTCCTCACTAGATATGATGATGCACCATGCCTTCCTTGTAAAACAACTTCCCAATCTATATTTTCAAAGTCGCTGAACTGTATCATCCTATTTTTTGAATTGACATCAATATTATTGACAATATTGCACCAAGGTCTCATTGCTAGTGCATTAAGAACAATGGATTTTGTATATTCACAATTCAAGTCAACATAAATATCAGTGATATCAAAATTATTAGATGGATTAACTTGGAAACTGTAAACTTGATATTTCTTCGTTCGTATGAGAACAATTAATGGATTTCGCACCTTCATGTGTTCTTAATATTTAGTGTTGACTGACGGGAGGACTGTAATACACTGGTGATAATTAACACTAATGAGGAAGAAATTATGCCCTTCGCTGATTTTTCGGGTCCTACTAGTACGTGATACTAGTACTAGTACCAAAAGGTAATCCAGCAATTTAAAAAAAATAGTTAGTTCAATACAACAATACAAATATTTTATTTATTTACGCTCAGTTTGATCCACAATTTGAGGCAATTTTTTTAATAAGATTTGCCCAAGCATCTACACCTTTGCTACCATCAGGAGAGAAGACAGATGTAAAACCTAACTTTTCTGCAGCATTATGACTTGTTGGACCTATAGTAACAGCAATGAACTTGTTGCCAACTTTTTCATTCCAAATTTTAACTGCAGATGGACTTGCAAATGTTACAATATCTACATTTTTTGCTGAGTTTAATTGTTCATCATTCCATTCTGCTGGGACAGTACAATATGTATTTAATCTTGTTACTACAAATCCTCGTTCTGTTAAACCATTAACTAAAACATTTTCTGCAATTGCAGAAGAAGGATATAACACTGTTTTACCAATTGATAATGGTATTTCTTTGGCTAAAGTTTCCGCAGTCGCATCCGATGGTTCAAAAATTACATTAATACCATTTGATATTAAAGGTTTAGAAGTTCCTTTACCAACTGACGCTACCTTAACAGATGGCTTACCACATTTGTGCCATGATTCTAAAAATACATTTGCAGCCTGAGGGGATGTTATAACTATTATATCATGTGTTTTAATTGCATCAGGAAGTTTACCGACATCATCACCATTAATAAACATAATACATGGTATTTCAACACAGTTGTAATTTGTTAGCAATGCTCCTAACTTATCATTAGCGCCTAGTTCTCTTGTCAGTGCAATTTTTGGATACGCTAACAGTTTGAATTCAAATTTACTACTAGTTCTACTGTATAATCCATCAGCACTCCCGAGCAAGAATATAATGAATTGTAAATTCAAAAGTACTAATACCAAATTATTCATTATATTAATCCACGATTTTAATTTCATGGTAGAATGATATTTTGTTCATACATTACGGGCTCCCTTTTTGTTTTTTGAGTTACCTAATGGATTACATTTGCATTTCCGGATCCGTGATATACATATGACATTTCGTATTACGACCTTCATTAAATAATTATTTATTTAGACTGTAACATAAAGATTACCTTTTCGTTTGGTTATCAATGTCCAATAACCTTAGGTCAATTGTGAATTCTTATACTTATATCCAAAAAATGCGGTCTTGAAATTCTGTAATTTTTATCAAAAATTTTGACGAATAAAAAAATGTGGAACGCACCGAAATTATTGACTGAATAACTAGATATTTAAATGAAATTTATTTGAATAAAAATGTTTAGTTTATCATTATTGATGTTATTATTGCCATCATTGGTTATTTGCTTTTATAAACCAATTGATATTCGACCCTCTATGAATTTTTTAAGTAATGTAAGAAGAATTCGGTCTAGAAAAATTCCAAATAACAATGAACTAATAAATTTTCGCAACCATCAAGCTCTTTATGTTGATATATTTGGTCTGGGTCCTTCAGAGGTGATAATCATAATTGGAGCTGGATTAGTATTATATGGACCAGATAAATTTAAGCAACAACTTCGAGATAGTGGAGTAAAAGGAAAAATTGTATCTGCGGGTTGGAGACAAGATCGCTCGGAAAATATAAAAAATATGGTAGAAAATGCCGAAAATATGAGAAAGAATAGAAAAATCAAAAGAATTTTAGATTCAAATTCCGATATTGTCTGATGTTTCCAATACACAGAACGATTGTGCGATTGTATTGTTGTAAAAATTGTATTTATTATACATTATCTATCATAAATAATTGCAGCTTAATATTCGAAATTAATTTGTGGATATGTTTGTATTGTTGCAGCTTCTAGCGAAGCTTTGCTACTGCCAATAAATTTAGCTTTGATTCCACATATATTTTCATAATCTTTAGGATTTTGTTCCGCTTGTGAAATTTTAAATTCAATATACTGCGATAAACACGTTTGATTGACCATTTTTAATCCAGAAATATCCAAAAACTTCAATTTTGGACAAGATCGGCCTAAGTATTCAGAAATAAAAGTTGAGTTAATACTATCAGATTGACCATCAGGTCTTTTTCGTTCAACCCATGGTATACTTAAACTCTCTAAATTAGAACCAATTATATCCAACAAATTCTTAAGTGACTGCTCTTCTATATCAGCATAACCAATACCTAATGATTTTAAATTATGAAATCTATGAGAAATTAATCTTAATAGCTCATCGTCAATAGGCAGACCAGAAACATTGAAAACAGTCAACAGTGAAGTATGTTTATATGAACTAATAAAATTTTTAATGCCATGAGAAGTCAAGTTTGAGTTTCCACCAATATCTAATGATTGTAATATGCAATTGTGACTACAAATACTTTCAAGTGTCTTATCAGTAATTTTTCTGCAATTGCGTATAATCAGATGATTTATATGTTGACATATAATAAGTATTTGAAGTATTGTTTGATCATCAACTTGAAATGTGCCAGAAATATCTAATTCGGTAATATTTTTACAACAATTTATTATTTTAATGATATATTTTCCAGATACTTTAGAATTTTTGAAACTAAGTTTTGTTCTATTTGATAAAAACAAAGACATCGGTATTACGTCATCAGTTAATCTACCTGCTTCCGTAATATAATCAATAAGTGTTTGACATAAATCGAATGAAGGATTCGATTCAATTAACTTTGCTCGCTTTAAAGTTTCCTCATTAAATACCTTCTTATTTGGTTGTTTGGCTATTGCTTTCAAGACTAAAACTTTAAGCGGTAAAATTGTCTGCATGCTCTGTTACACGATCCTTTCACTCCTCCGTCTTTGATATAACTACCGTCTTACTAATAGTAAGGTCGACAGTCAAAGATTCACAGAAAATCACAAGATGGAAAGAGCGATATGGAATTGGTCAAAACTCTGTGACGGGCCTGACTCTGTGCGGTACCTGAGGTACAAGTAATCAAAACCTACTAAAGATACCAGTATGAAGAGGAAAATAATTTATTTGCACTAGACAAAGCAGTGGATTTGTCATACTAATATAAAAAGTTTGTGATGGAGATTACAACTTTCGTTATTTCAGGCTCCTCCCGAAAAAAAAATTTAGTCTAATAATTATTTAAAAAATGAATAGTGAAGAAATTCAAATTTATAATATATAGCATTGGGAGTATTACGTAGGAAATGAATATTGTTTAATTCCTGGCATAGTACGATGAATGTGCAATATCGTAGATTTGTATATCACTTTATAGTATTTTTCGTTTTGATAGTTTTTATCATGCAATTATACTTCCATACGCATAATTTGCCAATAGCTCAGCATACGTATTATACAGTCAAATTGCAGTCATTAAATTCTACATTAGAAGATTTAAATAGCGAATTAAGGGCATTATTAAACGAGAACAAAATTAATACTGAAACTAAACAATTGAAAGCAGAAATAAATGATCCAAGTTATGTTCCTCTTCTTAACACTGATTCAGGTCATAATACAGTAATTAAGAAACAAGTTACAAAAAAAGTAAAACCTAAAAAGGCATTGTTATTTACTATGGATTCTATAAGTTCATATGAAGAAAATAGTTTGAAAGGTGGAGCAGCGGGCGAATTACTTATACGACACTCACTAGAAGAAGCGTTTCAATTTCACAACGTTAAATTAGATGTATTAAAATCAGATAAAGAATTTCAAAGTGTCAACGCAAATAATTATGATATTATAATATTAGATCCATGGACTTGGGCGGCAAAAGGATGGGTACCTAAAGAGGTGATAAAAGGACAAGACAAAAAAATTTATATACTAGATTTTTTTGGTAGTGAAAAGTTGCGTGGTAGTGGCTTAAATATACCAAATAATAGATTCTTAACTGCCTATGGATCACCATGGAACACTTTTCTGGGATATTACATGGATGAATTAAATTTTGATAATATTACCAAAAAAAATCAAGGTGTAATCTGGGGAAAAGATGTGAAACATTTTGAAGGGAAAGTCGAATTGCTTAAAAAAATAGCAGATTCAACTAAATTAGTTTCTACAGCTACTATGCCAGTTTTTAATCACCAAAATATACAGTGGTATGGCCATAAATCCCGCAATGAATGGATGAAATTGTTAGCAGAATCAAAGTTTTTGCTCGGACTAGGTGATCCATTATTAGGTCCATCTGCAATAGACTGTATATCAGTTGGTTGTGTATATATCAATCCAATTTATGACGAACCTGTTAGAAATAATGCATACAACAGTCAACATTCTTATGCAGCTAAAACAATAGGTAATCCCCATGTGTGCTCGTATCACATAGAGAATTATGTCGAACTTCAAAATTGTGTTGATAAAGCTATGAAAACTGATTTAGTTCATTTTATTCCTGCCGATTTTGTTAAAAGTAATTATTTTAATAGAGTTAAAGAAATTTTTAGTCTGTAAAAATGTAATTAATGTGTCACAATCAACCACTACTACTATTTATAACTCATCAAAGGATTGTACTGTTTTAAAATTGTGATTTTGCCCAATTTTCAGATTACCAGGTCGAATAGAAATAATCGACGTTAATCCAGCTTCTTCTGCTGCAACAGCTTCTTCGTAGATATCAGTAATAAAAACTACTTTTGATGGAGTGTCTACACCAAGTGATAATAAAATTTCTTTGTAACTATTACAATCTCGTTTGTTCCCAATTTTTGTATCGAAATAACAAGAAATATACTTTCTTATATCGCCAAAATTAGAATGCTTAAATAATAATTTTTGTGCCTCTCTGGATCCAGATGAATAAATACCAATTTTTATACCGGATGAAACTAAACGCTGAAAATATAGTGGTACATCTGAATAAACAACACTAGATAATTTACCCGATTCATAACCTTTCTCCCAAATATGGCCTTGAAGTTGTTTTAATGAACCAATTTTACGGTCTTTCGAAATACACCATTGTACATAAGCAGATATTTCTTCAATAGAATTATTAGTAATAACAGGCGCACCAAGTGTATTGTCACTTTTATCAGATTCTGCCTGAGAAATTAATTGTTTCACATCCTCCACAGTTTTTGAAGTTGACCAAGAGTCTGTAAGATAATCTTTCACATTATTTGAAGCATACGGGAAAAGTGTATCTTGGACAAATGTAATAGGTGTTGTAGTACCCTCAATATCAAATATAACGTGTGATATATCGTTTTTTGTATCAATTGGTTTTGGAGGAGTATTAAAATCCATACCTAATTTTCGCATGTTAATTGCAACTTCGAAAAGATAATGTAAACACTCGCCATGACGTTTCGCTTGTTCCCAACTGTCTCCCCAGACATACATTCCATGCCTACGAACAAGAACTGCGCATGCCTTGGGATATTTTGCAATTGTTTCACCTAAACAATCCGCTAATTCATGTTCCCATGCAGTATTTTCTATAATTGGAATTGTTAATTCATCAAAATATCCATATCCGGTAATACCTTTTATCATTTCTTGATGGGAAATACGAAATTCGCTTTTACCTTCAAATAATGAAGTAGCAAGGTTGCAACAAAATGCATGACTGTGCAATACAGCCCCAGCATTTCTTTGTTTAAAAGCATGTAAAAATAGTGGTGAGCAATCAGATAGTTTTGGAGCTCTACATCCTGGCTTCTGTAATGGAGTCGATAAAATTTCTCCGTCAATATCAAGTACATAAAGCTCATCAGGTAAAATTCTTTCTTTCTGAACTCCAGATGGTGTCATATATATTCGATTGCCATGGCGAATACTTATACTTCCTCCTGTACCAGTTACCCAACCAGCAACAAAAAATTGTCTGCATAGTTCACACACAAGCTCACGATAGTTATGATATTTCGATAACAATACACCATCCATATCATCGGAAAATCGTTTTGTCAATGAAATTGCGCCTACAGTTGAGTCAATTATTTTACCATTACTCGATGAGGGTATCCGACAATATAAATTGGGTGGTAATGTAATAACACTACCACTACCTACTACAGCTCTTATCCAACAGTCTGCAGAATCGCGAAATTCGAGAATAACTGTCCCATTTGTAACATTATATTTTCTTAATACATTACCCTTATGTTCTACTTGTAAATTTGAAGGGATACTAGAACCTTCAGTAGTCGAAGGTAAACCACTTTCAATAATTACATTAAGCTGTCTTAAAATGGCTTTACTAGCAAGCTCATTGGGATCATCAACGTAATGTAACGATAACATTTAAGCTTGTATTGAATCTCACAAGGTAGTTGAACGATTGCACGGAATCCAAGGTGCGTGGAGGTCCGACGTGTCTCCTGGTTGGAGAAAGAGTTCCGGCAAAAAATCAAAAGTGTTTCATTAATTTTTCGCAGTAAGAACAATTTTGATATCCAAAAAATTCAAAGTGGAGTATTATTTCTAAGAGATCTATCAAGTGTTTTTACGTCTACCTTTACGCCTTTGTATATTATTCGGTTTCGGTACCACCGTTCTTCGCGCTTTCCGGATTTTGCCCTGCTGAATACACACAACTCCAACTGGAACTCTACAACTGCGACTGGTATTTCATAGGGGTCAATAAATAAGATGACAATTACTGCGTGGTACATGGACTCAAGCGATGCTGATCAACGTCAAGAGCATCGTTGTGAGCCTAATAGAGAGGTTGAACTCTCGAAATTGGCTGCTCTAGGAGTTTTAAGTTGGCAAGGATTAACTGGCGAAGATGATCCTTTACTTGCCAAAATTCGGGAAGAACGTGGCTATAATTATCACGACATTATTCACGTATGTCCTGATAAACTTCCTGAATACGAAACTAAAATTAAATCATTTTATTTAGAACATATTCACTATGATGAAGAAATTCGATATGCTATGGAAGGTAATGGATATTTTGATATAAGAGATGAAAATGATAATTGGATCAGAATTTCTGTTGAAGCTGGTGACATGATTATTTTACCCGAAGGAATATATCATAGATTTACTTGCAATGCTAATAATTATATTAAAGCAATGAGATTATTTGTTGGTGCACCTGTTTGGACGCCATACAATCGACAAGATATAGATGAATTAAAAAATGAAAGCAGGCAAAGATATTACAATAAATTCATAGAACCGCTTAAGTAAAACTGTGAAATAATCAAAGCTTAATATACATATTATATATTTTTTCTTTCAGTGCACTTGATTAAAAATATTTACTTTTTTCTGGCAAAACTTTCCAGATTACTATAGCCCTGTCATGTTTACCTAATGAAATAATATGCTTTCCATCACAAGAAAAGCGAACTTTCGAAACTTCTTTCACGTGTGCAGGTTGCTTAACGGATTGTGCTGCCTTATTTAAACAAGGGTAATTGTAAAGTTTAATATTTCCACCAAGATCGCCCACTGCCAACAAGGATTCATCGGGAGATCTGTGAACGGAAGTTGGATCAAATGCTAGACCCTTATCAACTTCGTCAAAATATGGCCATGTACCTTGAACAGGCCATCCATAAACACATGTCCAATCATTCCAATGAATATCTTTTAATTGTGACCCAGTGGCAAAATATTCACCATCTTCCGCCTCAAAATATAAATGCTCATGGTCACCAGAATCTGATTGTATATAAACGCTATCTTCACTGAAGTCAAAATATTTAATAAAACTATTGTGTCTATCACAAGTTCCTTTCAAGCGAAAAGTTTCTCTACTGTAGATGTAAATTTTATGATCCATTGATGCAACCGCGAATGCCCTGCCATCTGGACTAAATTTAACATCTTGTAACCAATGACGAGAATCTCTACCTTCATACAAAGGACGCAAATTTTCTGCATCAAGTATAAGAAATGCACCATCTTTTCTTTGACGTTTGCCATCTCCAGAACCACCGAGTCCAACAATAATATTTCTACCATCCTTAGACCAATCTATGGAGCGAGCAGTTGAATCAAGTACGGCTTTACGCAATAATCTTCGATGAGATAAACTCCAAACTCTAATAGTTTTATCATCTCCGACAGTAGCGAATACGTCACTGTTAGTAGGATGAGTCGTCAAACCCCACAACTCGCCAGTAAAATGGCCTTCATGAACTAAACAAATATTTCCTGATCTCGCCGCAATTTCGTATGTTTCTCCTCCAGCTGTACCTACTAATATTCTAGTTATTGTTGAGTTATCCGTGGATAAGCCACCGTGTAATGAACGTATTGATACCATTACAGGAGGTATGTCAGCATCTGATAATGAAAAGCTTCGGATGTGTTCAAGATCCAACGACCACAATTTTATCATTCCATCTTTTGATGTTGTAATCATGCCTTTATCACATGACCAAATACAAGTAACACCAAGTTCATGAGCACGAATCATTCTATCTAGCTTTCGACCAGACCACACAAATAAGTGCCCTGATGTAGAACCGCTGACGAACTTGTGTCCTACAGTAGTACCGCACAATAATGTACCGATTTTTTGCTTCGCTTCATAGATCGCATAATTTGCATTTAAACATTTGCCATCAATGTTCCAGAATTTTTGATGAAATCTTCCACCCGAGGCAAGAAAATAACCACCGGGTATTTCTTCATAGAATGAACAAAATAAACAAGGATTGACGTCACCTTTAGCGGATGCAAGTAGGGTCCCATCCGCCCAACTACCAGAAGTACTTTCCCAAACCGCAATGGAATTATCTTGGTCTTGACCAACGGAAACCATATACTTCCCACTATTTGAAAATTGTATAGATGAAACACCTCGGCGATGAAATGGATAAAATTTAATGAGCAACTGAGTGGTAACTGCATCCCAAATATGAATTGAGCACCTAGTAGATCGCTCCGCGGATGCTGCTATCATCCCATTCTTGGAAATGCCAACACAAGATATCTCATTCATATGACCTTCATAATAAATTTGCTCATTTTTTTTCTTGTTGTAGACACATACGTAATGAGAGGCTGGGTATAGGATATCGCCACAACAATTAAAAACTATACTTGATCTAGTTAAGGTTGTTTGCAGCCCGAAAATGTGACTTTTTTCTAATCTATAATTAGGGGGGGTGTCGATAGATTCTTTGGCGTTTGTTGGGGCAACAATTGATGCGACCCAAGGTTTGCTAGTTACCATGTTATTTAATTCTTTCATGTCAGGCAACTCTTCGTCTACACCGGCAAGGTCAAAATATTTCAGTATATCATCTTCCTCCTCCTCGATGGCACCTCGTCTTTCATTTACATTAAATGCGACGTCGGGATTTCTATCACGCTTGTGATTGAATTGGATTATTGTTTTATCAACACCACTTAAACTTAATAAAAATGAATCTCCAGATGCGAATCGCATTCTTGTGATTGGATTTGAGGATACACGATATTTTTTACTGACAGCGAAAGAACTAGTGCAAGGGTATCTAAATAGCTGTATTCGCCCATAATTATCACCGCTGGCAACAATAGTTCCATCCGACCCTCGGAATAAATTACACTCACACGCAGTGCATTCTGTACCATCTTTTTGGGGAGGCCAAATTCCTTGTACAGCCCAAGCCATGGTACAATTTTGAGTTGACCAAGCCATATCTCGTAAACGAGAAGCCGCAGGAATAAACATACCCGTGTCAGTTTCAAAATAACATAATTCAAAGCCTCCACAATTACTCTGAATCCATGCATTATCCTCAGATATGTCAATACTTTTAATAAATGATTGGTGCTGAGAAATTGTCGCTAATAATGCATATCCTTGAGGAACATTATACACGTATATTTTATTATCATACGAACCAATTACTATAACTTCACCACTTGGAGAATATTTTATTTCAGTTAACCATTTTGTGCTATCTCTGGCTTCATGAGAAACTTGGTAGTCGTCCGTATCTAGAACAACCCATTTACCATCGTATTGTTTGGCACTTAATTTTTGTGGACAACCAAATCCAACTGCTAATTGTTTTCCATCTGGTGAAAATGCACAGCATCTGGATGGCATCTCTAGTGGTACAGTGGCAACTGCTGAATGCGAAAATAAATCCCAAACTCGAAGTAGCGCGTCATCACCAGTGCTACAAAATTCCTCTCTTGTTGGATTTACAGAAAGTCCCCATAATTCGAAACCACCATGTCCTTCAAGCAAAGCACTAGGATGCATATTTTCTCCATCACCAGCACCAACTTCGAAAATTTCCGAACTTGCGGTACCTATTGCGACACGACCATAATTTGCCTCCCAAGCGACACATCGAGCTACAGAATTGATGGCCCTTAATGCTTTGACATCAATAACTAATCTGCATTCAAGAGTGCGGGTCCAAATTTTGACGAATCCATCAACAGAAGCGGAACAAACACCTTCATTAGTTGATGCTATAGAATTGATACACCCTGAATGAGCTTGAATCATTGCGTCTAATTGTCGACCCGAAAATCTATAAAGGTAACCATCAGCTGTACCGACAATCGGAATACTTCCTATCCATCCAACGCACATAAATCCTTGAAGTTTAGCTCTACTTCCAAGAAGAGCGTCTTGGAATACTAAATTACGACCATTTATTTCCCAAAATCGTATTACCTCATTGCCACATTGAACTAAACCTTTTCCCGATGGGATGAAGTCGATGAAAAAACATTTAGGTTGAATACTAGTAGTATACGAGATAATTTGGCCACACTTCCAATTGTAAACAGCAATACTATGAAAACGATCTTGTCCGACAGTAACTAAAAGTTCACCGTCAGAAGAAAATTTGAGATGATTGACTCCTCTTCTATGAAAACCTTGTATTACAGATAATGTTTCAAACGTTTCAGAGTGCCAAACTCGTATCATTGGTACTTCACCTTGATCACCAGATGCAACATAAGGTCCATTCTTTTGAGTGGCAATTGACATAATCGTAGAAGAATGATCTCTATAATATCTTTGCGTGCGCTTTTGTTGATTCATGATCACTATCATGCTAGCGGCAAAAAAAAGTAATTCGCCATTTTGAGTGTACAAAATAGATTCTCTCGACCTGTCCGAGGTGAATCCATAAACAAACGCAACGTCTAAGGCATCCGGTGGTTCACTGAGATCTTCTTGGGGAACTCTACTAGGAGCTGTTATCGTTCTTTGCCAAGGTTGCATTTGCGCACCACCATCAACTCCTTCTTCCATGGCAAAAACTGAGTCATATCTGTCATTTAAAACATTCTCGCAGTAGTCTGGTCGCTCTAAAGCACGACCTTCAAATCCAATTTCTATAGGCATTACATCCTTTACCGACTCATCTTTCTTCATCTCCTCTGTATCTTGAACTTCTGGCAAAACACATTTCCATTGGGCGATGCAACCATCAGTACCACCAGAAGTAAATAAGTATGAATCATCACAACTAAAGGTGCATTTCCGGGCATTTGAAGTATGAAAATTGCATAGAATATAATTTGGATCTTCTTTTATAACAGGACATACGTACACTCTTAGCCTACCATAATTATCAACGGCTGCGATTAAATCCCTTGCGTGTGATCGAGAAACTGAACTTACTTGAGAACCGTCATCATATGGTCCCCATACACCTTGAGTAGCATAAGAATAAACACATGTATTGGTTTCCCACTGTACCTCTTTTACAGTCTTAGGAAGTTGAATTTCCCCTCTTTCAACATCCCAAAACAAAAGCTCGCCAGCTGAACAATTACTCATTAAGAATTGACCATCGTGAGAAAAATCTATATGTTTTACTTTACCCACATGACCTCTACACCTTGATTTTGCAGCGAAGTCTCGTGCATTGTAAACGTAAATAGACCCATCAAGCGATGAAAGTGCTATTAAATCACCAGGGGGTGAAAACTTACAATCTGTTATTTGATTTTTTGAATCACGAGCTTCATGAACTAGTGTTAAATCTTCTTCGTTTAGAACAACATATGCGCCTTCTTTCCTTTCTTCGTTACCTTCAATTCCAGAACCTAACCCGACAAGAAGCATTTGTCCATCTGGAGAGAATGCAACACAATTACCAATAGTGTCTAATAAAGTAACTCTTAATTGCTTGTGTAGTTCAGCATCAAAAATACGAACAGTTTTATCATTTCCAACAGTACAAAACATGTTAGGATTCATAGGATGCGTAGCTATACCACCTACACGCGGGTTTGAATTTCCCGCTACTACCGATGAATTATGTACATTACGTCCATCAATTGCGTCCATTTCAAAAATTTCACAGCATTTAAAACCGACTAATATTTTATTAACCAAAACGTCCCAACAAATAGAGGTAATAGCTGGCTCTATAGATCCTAAAGAATAACCATTAAATAGTACTCCGACTTCCAGTTTGTAGTTCCATATTTGGATCTTCCCGGTACTACAAGCAGTAATTAAACCTTGTTTATCACCTTGATCAACCACATAGCACGCATGTATAGAACCTGGGTGACCTTTAATACTGCTAACTAAATTTCTACCTTCCCAAACATGAATCATACCAGTTATTGAGCCAGTAACGATAGTGCTACCTACAATGTTTACACACGTCAATATTTCTGGCCTTACGGCTGTTCCAAAGAGACCCCTATATCGTTTGTAAACGCCAGTTTTCACTTCTTTCCAAAAGTAAACATGATCTTTTCCACATGAAGCAATTAAATCATCAGACAAAAATCGAATATCATTTACGGCTTCAAATGTGGTCCTTGATGCAAAAATTAATTCTCTAGTCTGCCACTTATATACAGCAATGCTATTATAAGTATCACAACCGATTGCAGCTAACTTTGTTCTATCTTGTGAAAAGTCTAGTTGAGATATCCCTCTTCTGAAAAATCCTCTCAAGGTGGATATCAATTCTTTACTATCACAATCCCAAATATGAATAGATGGTCTATAACCACACTCACCAGTGGCGACTATTGTTTTCCCTTGTGAAGTATGATACAACTTTAAGCAAGTAACAATATCTGTATGGCACAGAAAATAGGTCTGACTTTTGTTAGAGACATCTTGAACAATACAAGCACTTCCAGCCGGATATACAACAAAACCTTTGGCACTATAATAACAATTTTGTTTGGATGAGTGTGCATTATATCCATAAATCCAATCCAAAGAAATATTTTGAGGAGGAACATCTCGCGGTTGGTCAGGCAATCGCACAGGAGCAATATATTGGATTACGTTTTGATAATTAAGTCTGGGTAATATATCTTTAGCGAATCCCCTTCTTTCCCAATTGCGTCGTTCGAAACCTCCTAAAGTTGGATTCATGACTGATTCGTCTGTTATAGTTCTATCTTTGTGCGTAGGCTCTGGTATTGGCACAGGATCTCTATTATTCATATCCATCTCATACTCTTCTAGATCATCAAAATACTCGATCCAAGACATAATTTCTGGTGTATTAAGACAAAAACTAATAAAGCTTTCTTTATCCATTCCAGGGAAATCAGTGTCAACATCGACAGAATTCGATACTTTTCTCATAGAATCAAATCCTTGTACTACGATAATTTCAACTTCAGATTCAGTGGGTGGATTAATTTTACTCAATTTCGACAAACCTGCAAGCGTAGAACGAAATGCTAAAACCATTTCATCTAGTGTTAGTAATTGAGCTTCATCGAAATCATACATGGCAAATATAACTGTATATATAAAATAAGTAATATAATAAGTAAGCTAATATTATAATATAAATGTAAGACTTACATCTAATTTTTTCTTCTGGAGTCATTCCTGATAAAAGTGCAAATGCGGATAAGAACTCTAATGAATCAACCAAATTATTCTCATCATCATCAAACAACCGAAATACCACATCAACATCGATATTTAAGATCTTTTCTGTTATTGATAAGTGCTCCATTAATGCACTTTTAACTATTTCTTGAAACTCATCTATAGTAAGGCCAAAACCCTCGGCTATGTCGTTAAATGATTCCCATAGATCATACATACAGCTTCGAGGAAGATTCATAAATCTTTTACAGCCATTGGGAAGTGGTGCTCGGCCTAAAGTTTGTCCCATGATTAATTAATTACTGGAGTCGCGGCTCTTGCAAAATTGATTCTTTTCAAAAATATAACGATGAACTGAGAGACGGCCCTGTCTGCACTAAAAAATTTACTTGATAAAACGTATAAGTTCCATGAGTGAATGAAATAAAAAGATTACTATAATCAGTACCAAGAAAGGTTCTCGTTTTATTATTGCTGATTCGCATTTGACCGCGGCCCTATCTTCGCTGGCCGGCCGTGTCCGTGTGTCGGACAGCTCTTGCTTGGTAGTAATAGATCCCGGTCCCATACAGTAAAAGAAGATTTGCGAGTTAAAACAAACTGCTTTCCACACGGATATGGAAAAAATAAAAGCAGGCGATACGGTTGTTTTACGATTACAAGATGAGCCATTAAATCTTTTATTCTCCATCGGCGATGCTGATCAAAGAATAGGAAAAAGTAGAATTTCGACAAATAGTTTAATAGGATTTGACTATAGTTCATTATTTCAAATTAATGATCGTAAATTAGATATTATTAATGATGAAGACTTTGATCTAGATAATTTGTTGGGTGACATTGATGCAAATGATCAATCAAGTGCGTTAAAAAAAGGTGATAATCGTTTATATGTGGATACAAATACAGCGCAGAAATTGCAGAAAGAAGATATACAAAGTATGAAGTCATCTGGAATATCTGGCTCTGAAATAATCAAAAACTTAATTGTTAATAGTGATACATGGTCATCAAAAACTGAGTTTTCCCAAGAAAAATGGTTGAAAAGAAAACAAAGAAAATATATGAGAACGGCTCGTGTTATAAAAGCTAGTCCAGTTTCTATTTGTGATGTTCTTCGGGCAAAAAATCATGAAAAAGTTTGTGGTATAAGATGGGATGTGTTGTCTCAATTACTGAATCATAGTGGAATTTATTCTGGTTGTAGAGTATTAGTATTTGAAAGTATGTCTGGACTTATTGTTGGATCTGTTGCATACCGATTACGCGGAAATGGATGTATAATAGCTGCTTATAGTGGACAACAACCACATTATCAATTATTAACATCATTTAATCTTGATGAGGCATCTTTAAATATTATACAACCTGTACCATCAAATGAACTTGGTCCCGCAGTAGATTATGTGAAAAAAAATTCTTTGGATAACACTGTTGTTGGAGTAGAATTTTCTGGTGAGAATAGTCGTAAAAGTGATTCTTCTATCACTGAAAATATTAATCAAGATCATATCATCAGTAAAGATACGTTCAATGAAAAAGGTAAAGTCGAGAAATCATATAATTCAACTGGAAGAAATATAATACAATTAGAAAGATCTCGAATATTATTAAGAGAAGGCGTCAATAGATTAATAATAGCATCTAAATATCATCCATTACCAATATTAAAAGAAGCCATTATGATACTTACTCCTAGTTCTCCCTTTGTTGTATATTGTGAATATGTTGAGCCATTAGTTGAATGTTACTTATATTTACAACAATTTTCGCTCGCGATAAAGCTTAATATATTTGATACTTGGACTAGAGAGTTTCAAACACTACCTGGAAGGGTGCATCCATCTATGTTTATGTCAAATTCTGGTGGTTATTTACTTTCTGGAATAAAAGTTGTATAATGAATTCGTCATTATTTCATCAG